>ENA-ORSI01002309-ORSI01002309.1-human-gut-metagenome-genome-assembly--contig:-NODE-2309-length-14158-cov-2.595405_pt1 | contig 14158 bp, 11 predicted proteins | sample MGYA00242187_ERZ509154 | MGnify/ENA primary metagenome ERZ509154 (study PRJEB26280, sample SAMEA2338627) | human gut metagenome | biome: human gut; feature: human-associated habitat; material: faeces...
GTGGGCAGTTCATTGGACGAAGTACAAATGACTCTCCCTCCATCTCCATTGCCGGGAACATGTTGTCCTTGTAGTGATCCCAGTGACCTGATGTCTTGTAGAGGTTTACTGTACCTACACAAGGTGTCATAACGTGGAGATAGCCAAGCTTTCTCTCCTTGCGCTTGATGTAGTTCTCAAGCTCCTGCCATACTGTATATCCCTTTGGAAGGAACATTGGAAGTCCACGTCCTACGAGGTCATCAACCATGAAGAGCTGCATGTCCTTGCCGATCTTTCTGTGGTCTCTCTCCTTAGCCTCTTCAAGTAACTGAAGATGCTCCTCAAGCTCCTCCTTTGTAGGGAAGCACACACCGTATATTCTCTGGAGAACCTTGTTCTTGCTGTCGCCCTTCCAGTAAGCTCCTGAATGTCTGATGAGCTTGAAGTTACGGCAAAGCTTTACATTGTCTACGTGAGGTCCACGGCAGAGGTCTGTGAAATCACCCTGCTCATAGCATGTGATCGTTCCATCCTCAAGTCCATTTATAAGATCGAGCTTGTACTCGTCATCCTTGAACATCTCAAGAGCTTCTTCCTTGGATATCTCCTTGCGGATGATCTTCTTGCCGCTCTTGGCAATCTTCTTCATCTCTTTCTCGATGGCTGCGAGATCTTCCTCGCCTCTGATAACGTCATCGCCGAGATCTACATCATAGTAGAATCCTTCTGCAACTACCGGTCCTACCCAGAACTTTGCCTGTGGGTACAAATGCTTGATAGCCTGTGCCATAAGATGTGCACAGGAATGATTCAGTGTCTTAAGCTGTTCGTCTTCTTTGAAATTAACCATGTCAGTTCTCCTTCTTACTTCTTATAAAGTGAAAATACGTTGCAGACGCAGCAGACATCAATATATTCTGCCCGGCGTCTGGTTATACATGAGCTTTCTGTAACAACTAAAAAAGCACCCTTAGATATAATCTATCTAAGGGTGCGTATGCACGTTTCCACCTTAACTTTTAACTCAATTATGCCTTTAACGCAGCTACGCGGTGACGCTTATATCGCGCACGGCTCGGGAGTGGTCTTCATGTGATATATCATAAGCTGCTCCCACCATATGTTCTGGCTCACGTCTGATTCATATCTGAGTCCGATCTCTGGATGCATCCACCACACTACTCTTTCCGTCTATGCCTTTGTCTTATCTGCCACCTAGTGTAGCACGATATATTTTTTTTCACAATAGTATTTTTTATTTTTTTGCCTTTATTTTTTCAACCATTTTCAGCCTTTTTCAGCCAATCAAACAGCCAACAGACTTCTCTCTACCTCATTTCCATGGAAAGACTCATATCCTGGCCGTCCACCATAAGAGTTCCCATGCTGCCGCATACCACAGGCATCATCGGTGACAGATGTCCGAGATCCACATCCATCACGACAGGCACATTGTATTTTCCTATGATCCCCAGCACAGCCTGATACTGGTCAAGGCCCATCATCTCCTGTCCGAACTGCAGCGGTCTGCCGATCATAAAGCCCTTACAGTATCTGAACCATCCGCCGTTGTCCATCTGCCACATGGCTCGTCTTATGGACATGACGTTCAGATCACAGGACTCGAGGAACCAGATAAATCCATCATCCTTATATCTCTCAAGGAATTCGCCAACATGGTCAAACTTTGTTCCTATAAGGTTCACCAGACAGTCCATGCAGCCGCCTATCATTCGCCCGCTCACCTGGAACTTCTCAGGATAGCCCTTTATCACTCTTGGCTCTGTGATGTTGTATGGCAGGAATGGATGTTCCTCATCCCTGAGGGATTCCTTCTCCCATCCGTCATATCCGGCAAATGACAGTTTCTGTCCCTGAAGGACCGCCATAGCATCCGCAACTGATCGGTGCCACGGCTCTTGTCCAAATGCCGCCGCACACGGACCATATATGGACGCCGTATCGCACAATGTCGTGAGCAGGAATGTGAGATTTGTGTTGTCCGAATATCCCATAAACCACTTCGGATCTGCTGCCCTCAGTCTGTCAAAATCAACATAGTTAAGTATCTCGCACATGAGCTCTCCGCCGCCGCAGGATATGAGTGCATCGTTCTTCTCCGATGTGTAATAGTCATTTATCTCCTGACCGCACAGCTCCGGCTTGTTGCTGATTCCTATGCCTTCTCCGACATAACAGTTTGGCCCGATCTGTATACCAAACCCCATATTCCTGAAGTTCTCCTGCGCTCTGCCAAATGCAGTCTTATACGGCTCTGTATCACAGCCAAATGATGGTGCAACGAAACCTATCGTATCGCCCCTTTTTATAAATTTCGGAAATCTCATATATCATACACAGGTATTTCCTGCTTACCTCCTTCTTATCGTTTTATCATATTCAGCCATCCGGTCCAAATCTCCAGACATCATAAATTTCTACATCAGTTTTAATATCCACTCAACCACGAACACCGTCACACACGCCGCAGCAGCCACAACTATAAGTCCCTTCTGCTTTATTCCAAGTATGAGTGCAACCGCAAATCCACACACAGCGCTTATGACACTCTCCGTACTGTATAGTATAGACGGAAGTGTCAACGCCGTGAGACATGAATACGGCACATAGTAGAGGAATGAATTGACGAATCTGTTCTCTATCTTCTTGCGGAACGCCACCAGCGGCACCATTCTTATGAGGTAGGTGACAACCGCCATGGTTATTATATATATGTATATATTCATCACTGCACCTCCTCTTTCTCAGCTCCCACAGGGAAGAATATAGCTCCGATCACAGACGCTGCCACAGTGCTTATGATTATGGCGATTCCCGTCGATATGAATTTGAATATCGGAACGTAATACAACACGCATGATATGGCTGGCTGCCGCCACAAGCGCAACTATGGCAACCGGTCTCGATTTCTTAGCGACCGGCATGACTATGGCAACGAACATTCCATAGAGTGCCAAGCTTAATGCGCTGCTGATGGACTTCGGAAGGATCCCGGATGCCACCGCACCGAACAGCGTTCCGCCCGTCCAGCCGACTATCGGAAGGAGCTGAAGTCCTATCATATACCCAAATGTCAATTCCTTCACATGGCCCATCGCCACCGCAAATATCTCGTCAGTATTTGCAAATGCTATTACGAGTCTCTCCTTGATTCCAACTGCCTCCCCAAGCTTCTGTGAAAGTGACAGGCTCATGAGAGAATATCTCAGATTGATTATGAACTGGGTGAGTATCATCTCAACCAGCGTTCCCCCTGCAAGGATAATCTTGAGTCCTGCAAACTGTCCCGCACTGGTTACATTTGTCAGGCTTATGATGACCGCCTGAAAACTTGTGAGTCCGCCCTTTACCGCCAGCAGACCAAAACTAAAACTTACTGCGAAATACCCCAGTGCTATCGGTATTCCATCCTTTAACCCTTTTCTAAATTCCATCTTAAATACTACTTCTTTCGTGACAAATTATGTTATCTCTTCCTTCTGCGTCCTCCGCAGTCGTAACACTTTACATACTTCCACACAAACCTGTCCTTGAACCCAAGGCCAAGATATGTGTATGCCCTTACCTTTGTATACAGCTTTCTGGCAGCCGCGATCTGCCTGTCATCCGGCTCAACGCGTCCGTATACAGCAGCCTGAACCCATTTTATAAACTCTGTGAACTCATCGCCCTTTATAAAGCTGCACGACTCCGTTACAGTGTCGGCATACTCCGTGTCGTTCTCACTGACGTTCTCTATGGCACCAGAAAACACCATCATATCATACATCGCCGTGGACATCTCGTATATAGCTGATATCCTGTTTCTTCCCACAAGCCTGCGTCTCCTGCGCGCAACTATCGTCCTTCTTCTGAAGATGACTGCGCCCCACAATATCAGTATCACGGCAAGCACAACAACGACTGTTCTGAACACTCTGTTCTGTACAAGCTCCGACAGACCATCCCCGGCATCCCCTGGTGATCCCGACTGCGCATCTCCACTGCCATCATTCGGGACATCGACCTGATTGCCATTTTCTCCTGTGCCATTTGAAGAATCACCATCCGTCTCCGTAGTGACTTCTGTATTCTCTGACATCTGGGTTGTCGAATCAGTTGTCGCCTCCGTTGTTACATCCGGACTTGAAGTCTCCTCAGAAGTCTCCGGCTCCTCTGTATCATCCGATGAATTGTCCGCAGTATTATCACCGCTGTAATCCGGTTCCTTCGGTATCCCCAAAGTATCCGCCCTGTCTCCAAGCGGTGTGGCATCCACGATCACCCAGTCACCGTCATCCTCACTGTACGCTTCAATCCACGCATGACTGTATTTATCCAGAACCACCGCACGGTATGTTCCATCCGACTGCTTTATCCACGCAGACGACGGCACCACATAACCTGTATTATACACGGTGGAGATTCCCAGTATCCTGAAGCCCACCGCCGCCGCAGAAGCAAAGTGAACACAATATCCCTCATGAACGTCATACATCGCACTGTTGACTGGATCCTCACCCTCGGTAAATTTCTTTGGTGCTGTGGTATATGACATATGCTGTCTTATATATGTCACCAATTTGTCCATGACCGCATTGGAAAACTTCTTATCTGGCGCATATCCCTGTATCTCTGATTCGTATCTTGCAAATGTATCCTTATCATAATACACCATGACCTCATCATCAGGGCTGTGTCCATCCGCCCTTCCGTGCCACGACCCATTCTCATATGTAACATAGCTTCTCGACTTGACGTAGAGATTTCCCTGAGGCTTATCCTCCCTGATTATCTCATCCACAACTTCATCACCGGGATTGACCTCAGAATCATCCACCTTATAGTAACCTGAATATCCTTTGTTACTTTCCCCCGACAGAAAATATTCCATGTTGTCCACCATGTCGAGCAGTTTCCCTTGTTCCTTCACACCTCTGTCGTATACGCTGTCATATACAAGAAGGGTGACAACAAGACACGCGGCAAATACCGTCACAGGAACTGCAATGTTCCACACCACCGACAGCGGCTGTCCCATTCTCATGAGAACATATCTCGCCACGATAAGTGACAATACAGTAAGCACTACTCCGGGTGCACTCACAGGTACACTGAGTGTTGCGCCAGCAAGCATAAACAAAAATGCAAGTCCGATAGCTATCATCAGACTGTTACACCTGTATATCATATAAGTGGCAAAGAACATTGACACCGCCACTATAAAAAGCACAAATTCCGTCACAGCACTCACGCTGACATAGTCAAGATCTATGAGTCCTGTCTTTATCCCATAAACCTTTTTCAGATCATATGCTATGCTGTATACCATGCCCTTTCCTCCGGCATAGAGCAGCTTTCTTCTGGCAAGCCCCCATCCCAGCAACACAGTAACCGGAACCACAATATCCAGTATCCTCTGTTCTTTTCTCAAAATGTACCACAGAGAATAAACCAGTGCTATCACCAGACTTCCTATGATATACGCACCCACAAGATTGGTGGAGTCCATATATTTATTTATATCCGAGCTGTATGCGATATCGCCCACAAGGTATGTCATACCAAGCGACAACGCCCATACAGCCAGTCCCAAAACAACTCTCAATTCCACACCTCTGTAATTCTATGATGATGCCTGGAGAATCTACACCGTGATATAGGATTTTGCAAGATCCTCCTTTATGGTTTCAAATCCCACCTGAAAACTTTCATCTCCACACTCTATATTGCCATTCATGTCTATGTCGATGAAGCTTGTGAAATCCTCACCTCTGTATCTCTCTCTGTACATTCCTATCACATCGTAGCTGTCATTTGTCCTGGCATCCACATACGACAACCTTGCAGCGGCATCGTACACATCCTCCTCACGGACTATGCGGTATCTCGTTATGGACATCTCCTCCGGATCATACCACGCTATAAAGTGAGGGACTTTAACATCTATCAGTGAAAAGCTCACCGATACCATGGATTCCAGCGCAACAGACATTGCCTGTCCATAGTGACGGCAGTTTCTTCCATCGAGATCCATACAGATGATGACCGGACACGACAATGCCTTTGATGTATCCCTGACCATTATCTCATCCTGTCTGGCCGACAACTTCCAGTGGATACGGGTCATCCTGTCTCCAGGTCTGTACTCTCTCACCTGATACACCTCGGTCGAGTCATCGCTTCTCACATCCGAATAATATACATCACTGTCCGTCACAAAATCTCTTGTGTTCTTCGTGACCTCCACCGGAACGAGATAGCACTGAGGCAATACGTAAATGTACGCCGTTCCACCAACCTTTTTCCTGATCGAGAAAATATGGAAAGCATCATATATCCTGACGCCCGATGCCTTTATCTCGTATCTTCCGCTGACATCCAGCTTCATCTTTCCCACGCACTTTCCATACCTGTCATCTATCTGTTCAAATGTACTCTTCTTCTTTTTCTTCATACCCGGAGCAAGAACACTGAACACCGCTGCCACATGGGGTACCTGACCACCGGTGGCAGATACCGCAAGTTCCGGACAAAATGTACTGTTCTTCTCAACCACAGGTATATTCATCTGCATCTTAACACTGGTTCTTATGTATCGCACGATCAGCCCGGCTATAAGACTCAGCATGACAGCAGTCATGATCACCGCTGCGAAAAAGTATGATTTTTCTTTATTGATTATTCCTATATATACACATGCCCCTATCAGGACAATATACAATATTCCTCGTCTCATACGACATCCTACCACTACACGCTTCCAAATCTCATGCTACTTTTTCGCCGAACTTCTTCGTCTAACCGACGGTTTGTACACCCTCTCCATTATGTCCTTGAGCACAGCCTCCTGTGTTATGTGGTTCACCCTTGCCTTGGCACTTAAGACTATCCTGTGTCTTATGACGTCCGTCCACACCATCTGCACATCCTCAGGTATGACAAAATCTCTCCCGCTTATATATGCCCAGCTCTTCGCCATCTTGGTGAGGGCTATCGTTCCTCTTGGACTCACTCCTAGCTCAAGGCTTGGATTCTCTCTGGTTCCAACAACAAGCTGGCCTATATAAGAATACACGTCATCGCTGACCTTGACATGCTTTACTTCCTCCCTGATAAGCCGCAGCTCAGACGCACCTATTACAGGCTGTACATCCTGAAAGCCATCAGCGGAGGTTCTTCCCTTAACTATATCCAGCTCGCTCTCTATGGATGGATATCCCAGCTTAAGGCACACCATAAATCTGTCGAGCTGGGAATCAGGAAGAAGCTGTGTTCCGGCACTGCCGATAGGGTTCTCCGTGGCAATTACTATAAATGGATCCGGAACCTGATATGTCACTCCATCCACAGTCACATGTCCCTCCTCCATAACCTCGAGAAGTGCCGACTGTGTCTTTGGAGATGTTCTGTTTATCTCATCTGCGAGGAACAGATTGCACATAACAGCACCCGGTCTGTACACAAACTGATTTGTCGCCTTGTCGTACATCGTAAATCCCGTTATATCTCCCGGAAGGACATCCGGTGTAAACTGGACTCTCTTGTTCTGGAGCCCCATTGCATTTGCAAATGCAAGAGCCATCGTCGTCTTGCCGACTCCCGGTACATCGTCCATGAGAATGTTACCGCCTGCGATTATCGCCGCCATTATCTTGGCAATACACACATCCTTGCCTATGACGACCTTCTTCACCTCATCTATAACGTCCATTACCTTGTCATTATAATTCATCTCGTTCTCCCATCCTTCAGATTATCTGTCTACATACGCAACAGGGAGGAAGCTCTTCCACTTCCTCCCTGTTATCATTGCTGCTGAAGCTTCGCCTTTACCGTCTCTATATTATTCATTATAACTCTGTATGTATCATTGTCCCCATAGACACTGTAGAGTTCTTCTGCCGCAAGCTGATAAAATTTGAGTGCCTGCTGGTAGTCCTCCTGTCTGTACCACACCTCTGCAACAGCAGACAGCGCAGCACTGTAGTGATATCCTCTGACACCCTTGAGCTGATATCTGCGCACCGCCTCCGTCAGCTTGTCCTGAGCTTCCTTGAGCCGACCTGCCCTGAGAAGGCTCTCTCCGAGATTGGCATATGTGGCAACAATCTCCGTACCGGCATTCTCATGTCTTTCTATGATGCTGAGCGCGTGCTCCAGTGCATCAACAGCCTTGTCGTAATCGCCAAGCTCCTGATAAATGAGCGCCACGTTGTTATAATAACCCGCCAGCAATATATCATATGGACCGAGCTGCTCCGAATATATGTCATACACCTTCCTGCAATAGGACAGGGCTTCCAACAGGTTACCTGCAGCCCTGTTCTCATTTGCAATATTCATGAGAGCGGTTCCATATGGAACTGTATCTTCAATCCCCATCTTATGAGCGAGCCTCATGACCTGCCTGCAAAAATACAGTGCCTTGTCGTGTTCTCCCGTGGTGCGGTGAAAACCGATAAGCTCATTGTATATCGCAAGCATGGAATCAGTATCCTTTTCATATTCAGCATCGCTGAGTGCCTGGGTAAGGTATCTCTCCACCTCCGGCAGTCTGTTCTCTGCGAACAGCTTATCAAGCCCGCTAAAAACCTCATTTATATTCATATAGTCAACCTCAATTTCTCTCACAATATCCTGTCATCACATCATAACACAATATTCGATTCATTTACAGACCCATTAAGGAAATCCATGGCATTGTCCAGAGTGGTCCTGCTTATCGCCTCCAGTGCCTCCTCTGTAAGGAATCCCTGATGAGACGTCACTATCACATTTGGAAATGACAACAGTCTCGCAGTGATCGAGGACTCCAGTATGTCATCCTCCCTGTTCTCAAATACATTTGGAGTCTCCTCCTCGTATACATCCAGCCCGATTCCGAAGAATTTTCTACTTCTGATCCCTGCTATGAGATCGTCGGTCTTGATGAGTGCACCTCTGGAGGTATTCACCAGGATCACGTGATCCTTCATCATGCCAATGGTCTCTTCATTTATCATATGGTAGGTCTCGTCGGTCAGCGGACAGTGAAGCGATATAAGATCAGATCCCGCCAGAAGCTCAGGGAGCTCCACATATCTGACAAAATCAAGGTCCGGATTCTTATACATATCGTAGGCGATCAGATCCATTCCAAATCCATGACATATCCTCGCCATGGCAGCCCCGATCTTACCGGTTCCGATGATACCGGCTGTCTTGCCGTAGAAGTTCATGCCTGTAAGTCCGACCAGACTGAAGTTGTTCTCCCTCACCTTTATATAGCTCTTGTGCAGTCTCCTGTTCACCGCCATGGCAAGTGCCATCGCATGCTCCGCCACAGCCTCAGGCGAATAGCCCGGAACCCTCATCACAGTTATACCGCATTTTTTTGCCGCATCCATATCCACGTTGTTGAAGCCCGCGCATCTCATCAGTATAAGCTTCACGCCCGCATCACTCAGCGCATTCACAACGGGTGCACTCACATCCGAGCTGACAAATGCACATATGGCGTCATACCCCTTTGCAAGTCTTGCGGTCTTCACCGACAGATCTGTGTCCACATAATCTATGGTCAGCTTGTCGTACTGATCTTTTATCGCATCGAACGACTCCATGTCATAACGCTTTGTATCATAAAATAATATATTCATATCTGTTCCTCCTGTTTTTTCCTCTATCGGTATAATGTGTAGCATTGCTTTTTTCTATGTACAAAAACGGAGATTCTCTGAACTGTGTACAGAGGATCTCCGTTTATTATTTGCGTGACAGTATAGCTGTAAGTCCCTGAGTCGGAACATGTGAGTCATCGTTATCCAACATGTTAGGCAGTATGAGTGTCGCCTCATACACCTTGCCCTTTTTGCAGGTCGTAAATGATCCATTCATCTCCTCCGCCATCTTCTGACATGTCAAAGTACCTATATGTGTGCTCTCAGCCTTGCTGCTTTCCGGATTTATATAATTTCTGAAATAAATTCTTACCTTTCTCCGATCTATATATACCCTTATATCTATGCTTTTTGATTTGTCCGAATACTTTCTGATGTTGGTAAATACATTGTCGGTTATCCTCTTCATACCCTGAAGATCAACGTAAATTTCGGCTTCCTTGTCCGAGATATCAATGTCGAACTGATATCCATTCTCGCCCAGGAGCACAACATACTCTCCAAGCATCTGGTCAAGGAACGGCCCCGCCGGGAACATCTCCATGTTGAGATCCTCACCGCCCTTTGAATATACATAGAAGTATCTGAACATCTTGTCCGACATCGTCCTGAGCTGCTCCGCCTTCTCAGCACTTATCCTTATGTATTCGTCAAGCTCCTCCTGCGATGAATACTCCTTGTTCTGCATGAGCTCCAGATATCCCGCCATGACTGTGAGCGGAGTTCTTATATCATGGGCCATGGCTGTGACCAGATCACTGTTCGCCTGCCATGCCTCACGCTCCCTGCTGAGCTGCTCAATAATGGTCTGCCTCATGGTGTCTACATTCTCCGCCAGCATACAGATCTCATCCTGACCGTGTATTGTTATCGGCCCATTGATATCCACATCCTTGATATCCATGACCTCATTTGTGAGGCGTCTCATTCTGCCTATCTCTCTTCCGAAATAGACTATTATCACACCGATGAACAGGATACAGCATATGACAAATATCGCTATCTCTCCGACATCCTTGATCGTATCATCCGAATAGTCAACTATGCAGACATCAAACACTCCATCCTTGAATAGCACAGGATAGAAATCGTAGTCAAATTCATTGAGGTCTCCTCGCAGCATGCTGGAATTGCCGTAGTAAGCTCCCTCATCCGCGGTCACCGCATCGGATTTCTTCTGGGATTCGCTGCTCGAGGATGCCTTCCTCTTGATCTTTCTGATATTTCCATAGTTGTCCTGTAACAGAATGATTATCTCACCAGTCTCCGAATTCGTTATGACATATTTGTATGCGCCTTTCTTCTCTATCATCCAGTCAGAGTCGAATACTATATCATTGTTGTTATAAATCAGTATGTACACATTGTCGTGCTGCTCCTGCCATGCCCTGAGTGCCTGCGTATCCGTAGCCTTTATGGAATGGCTGGTCACATATGAAGCAAAGCTCTGGATCTGTCTGGCGGATCTCTTCTGTGTATTCGTGTCACTCATGTATACATTTTTCATGTAGCTGTTCAGTGCAAATGTTCCTGCAAAAAAAGCCGATATGGACAATATTAGCCCAAGCAGTATGATCACAAACAGCTTTACCCTGAGTGTCCGCTTAAATGGCATCTTCATATCAGTCTACCTGATATCCCTTTCCATATATGGTCCTAATGATCTCAGGCTGCGCTGAGTTGTCCTCTATCTTCTGTCTGAGTCTGAGTATGTGTACCATGACCGTATTGGAAGATGAAGGAAGATACTTCTCCTGCCATATATTCTCGTAGAGTGCCTCGAGTGACCATGGCTTTCCTCTGTGCTCCACCAGGAAGAACAGAAGTGCATACTCCTTGTCGGTGAGCTTGATGACCTCACCGTTCTTGATCACAATCCTCTTAAATGAGTCAATATTTATATTGCCGACTGAGATATTCTTTGGATCGGTCTCTGATTTTCCGCGGTACACCTTGTATCTTCTGATAAGAGCATTCACCTTGCGGTTAAACTCGCTCTGGGTGAATGGCTTTGCCAGGAAATCATCGCCACCCACATCGTATGCCTCGTTCTGATCCGGCTCCTTCGTCTTCGCCGTCAAGAAGAGGACTGGGATAGATGAAAACTCTCTGATCTGCTGGCATGCCTCAGTACCTGAAAGCTTTGGCATCATTATGTCCATAACTATGAGATCGATGTCCTTGTCCGCACGCACGGTCTCGACAGCCTCAACTCCATCGGCAGGCTCCTCCACAACATCGTATCCAAGTCTCTTGAGATATATATTGAGCAACGTTCTGATGTCCTGCTCGTCGTCCACTATAAGTACTTTTACAGATTCTTTTTCGTTCTCCATATCGCATTACTCCTTATCCACACCAAATGTATGTACATTATAACAAATACTCATATCTTTATTCCATTCTAAACTTCTTTGTAAGGAAATTTAAGTCATAAAAAAAACGGGAACCCTCACTATGTGAGAAGTCCCCGCCTTTTCTTTATAAAATGATTGGAAGAGCTATAGTTAGGTGTGTCTAACTGTTTCTGAGTATATCCAAATTGCCAACATATGTCAATAACCTGCCCGCCATTTGTAATGATAACATTTATCAGTTCGCTCTTCTCTCCTGTCTTCTTCGCTTTATGCCTCTCCATGCCCCCATGATCATGTCCCTGTACACGCCAGGATTGAATATGAGCAGCAATGGGAAGAGCTCCAGTCGTCCCGCAAGCATGTCAAACATCAGAACATACTTGGTAAATCCCGTCAGCCCGCCAAAGTTTCTGGTAGGTCCTACCTCGGAAAGACCCGGTCCTATATTGTTGAGACACGATGCCACCGCAGTGAAGTTGGTCACCAGATCCCTGCCCTCAAGGGACACAAGAAATACAGACAGGGTAAATATTCCCATCAGCGTGATGAAGTATACATTTACCGCCCTGACTACCTCGTGCTCCACCGGTTTGCCATCCATGTTTATCTTCTTGATATTCTTCGGATGGAAATACGAACTCAGCTCCTTGACAACGGTCTTGAACATTATCACGAGTCTCGACACCTTCATACCGCCACCGGTGCTTCCCGCACAAGCTCCGACAAACATCAGTATGACCAGCACCGTCTTACAGGTCTGTGACCACTGGTCAAAATCCGCCGATGCGTAACCCGTCGTGGTGATGATCGATGCCACCTGGAAGGCCGCATGTCTTATAGCATCTCCGATATTTGCCATAGTCTGCATCAGGCTCAGAGTTATTATCGTTATTGCACCGAGTATTATCAGCAGATATGTCCTGACCTCCTCCATGGAAAGTGCCTTTCGGATGTTCCTGAACAGCACAAAATAATAAAAGTTGAAATTCACACCAAACAATATCATGAACACAGTTACAACCCACTGTATATATGGTGAGAAGCTTCCAAAGCTGTCGTTCTTTATTCCAAAACCGCCTGTTCCGGCTGTTCCAAATGCCGTACACAGAGCATCGAACAATGACATATGTCCAAACATAAGGAAAATGACCTCCAGAACCGTCATTCCGAAGTAGATAACATACAATATCCTGGCAGTGTGCTTGAGTCTTGGAACAAGCTTTCCAACGGATGGCCCCGGGCTCTCCGCCTTCATCAGGTTCATATTTGAACCGGACGCACTGTTCATCGGAATGATGGCAAGCAGGAACACCAGAACTCCCATACCGCCTATCCAGTGGGTAAAGCATCTCCACAGCATCATGCCGTGTGACATACTCTCCACATCGCTCAGTATGCTGGCTCCCGTTGTGGTGAATCCCGATATGGTCTCAAACAGTGCATTTGTGAATGAAGGGATCTCCCCTGAAATGACAAATGGCATGCAGCCAAATATACTGAGCAGTATCCAACTGAATGCCGTGGCTACACATCCCTCTTTGAGATATATGGTCTGATTTGCCGGTTTTCTAAGTGTCATAAGCGTTCCTATCACAAGACATGATATTATGACTATAAGGAACGCAAATATTTCATGTTCCTGATATATGAGAGATGTCAGGCATGGAATGATCATGAGCAGACCCTCAAGTCTTATGATCTGGCCAAGTATAAATACTATCATGGAATTATTCATAATCTTCTCCTAATCAAACTGCCTTAAGCAAGTATATCTCTTATATCCGTAAATCCTGTCTCAGTGGTGACTATCATGGCCGTATCTCCAACCTGTATAGAATCCTGACCTGTTGGAAGCAGGATCGAACCGTTTCGATTTATAAATGCTATGAGGAGGTTCTTCTTGAGATTGAGATCCTTCAGCGGTATATCCGTCACCTCCGACTTCTCATCCACACGGAACTCTATCGCCTCAGCTCTTGAGTCAAACATGTGGTAGAGTGTCTCTATGCTGTTACTGTTGGAATTCTTCTTCGCACGGACATATGCGACTATGGACTCCGCAGTTATACTGCATGGATATACAACACTTCCCAGATCAAGGCTGTTTATGACCTCTCTGAAATTGCTCCTGTTTATCTTGGTTATCGTCTTGGCATT
>ENA-ORSI01002320-ORSI01002320.1-human-gut-metagenome-genome-assembly--contig:-NODE-2320-length-14071-cov-1.921090_pt1 | contig 14071 bp, 8 predicted proteins | sample MGYA00242187_ERZ509154 | MGnify/ENA primary metagenome ERZ509154 (study PRJEB26280, sample SAMEA2338627) | human gut metagenome | biome: human gut; feature: human-associated habitat; material: faeces...
GACTGCATTGTCCCTCCCCTTTGTCTGCCCGGTATTTCCGTTGAGCGGTAAGACCGGTATTTCTGTCCGTTTAGTCCTCGAATTTTGCCGAGAGGAATTCGCGGTTCAGGCGTGCGATGTGCGCGATGGAGATCGACTTGGGGCACTCGGCCTGGCAGGCTCCCGTGTTGGTGCAGTTGCCGAAGCCCAGTTCGTCCATCTTGGCGACCATCGCCTTGGCGCGGCGCGCACCCTCGACACGGCCCTGGGGCAGTTTGGCGAGCGACGACACGCGGGCGGCGACGAAGAGCATGGCCGAACCGTTCTTGCAGGTCGCGGCGCAGGCTCCGCAGCCTACGCATGCGGCGGCGTCCATCGACTCGTCTGCGTCGGCCTTCGGAATCGGAATGGCGTTGCCGTCGGGCACCGAGTTGGTGCGTACCGAGATGAAACCTCCCGCTTGCAGAATCTGGTCGTAGGCCGAGCGGTTCACCACCAGGTCTTTGATGACGGGGAATGCTGCCGAACGCCACGGTTCGATGGTGATGGTTGCGCCATCCTCGAAACGACGCATATGTAATTGACAAGTGGTCACGTCATCATCCGGTCCGTGGGCACGTCCATCGATGAATAAACTACAGGTTCCACAGATCCCCTCGCGACAGTCGTGATCGAAAGCCACCGGTTCTTTGTTCTCGCTAACCAGTTGTTCATTCAGAATGTCAAGCATTTCAAGGAATGAGCTACCGGTTGAAATATCATGAATCTTGTAAGTTTCAAACCCACCTTTTGATTTTGCATCTTTTTGACGCCAGATCTTCAGAGTCAGTTCTTTTAATATTTTATCTGCCATAACCAATATTATTTTTGATTTCGGATTTACGATCGGGGTATAAGCCTGAACCGTAAATCACAAATCGTAAATTATTTATTTATAAGAACGTTGAGTAAGTTGGATGTTTTCGAACACTAATTCTTCTTTATGGAGTTCCGGTGCTTTATCTTCACCTTTGTATTCCCATACAGAAACATATTTAAAATGTTCGTCATCCCGTTTGGCTTCACCTTCTGCGGTCATCGATTCTACCCGTAAGTGTCCGCCGCAAGATTCATTCCGATCGAGAGCATCGTGAGCCATCAGGTCGGCGAGTTCTATAAAGTCGGCGACACGGGCTGCTTTTTCCAATTCGTTGTTCATCGCTGTAAATTCACCGGTTATGCGCAGATTTTTATAGAAATCTTTTTTCAATTCGGCGATCAGTTCGATGGCTTTCTTCAAACCGGCAGCTTCACGGGCCATACCGATGTATTCCCACATGATGTGTCCCAGTTCTTTATGGAAATGATCCGGAGATTTCGTTCCTTTGATGTCATACAAACGACGCAGACGGTCGGTGACATGTTTTTCAGCTTCGTCGAATTCCTTGGTATTGGTATTGACTTTCGGAGTCTGGATTTCTTTGGCCAGATAGTCGCCGATGGTATACGGCAGAATGAAATAACCGTCAGCCAGTCCCTGCATCAAGGCAGAAGCTCCTAAACGGTTTGCCCCGTGATCCGAGAAGTTACATTCGCCGATAGCGTACAATCCGGGAATCGTAGTCATCAAGTTGTAATCTACCCAAAGTCCGCCCATAGAATAGTGGATAGCCGGATAGATCATCATCGGATTGTTGTAAGGATCCACAGCGGTGATTTTTTCGTACATCTGGAACAGGTTACCATATCGTTTTTCAATAGTATCCCGGCCTAATTGTGCGATAGCATATTTAAAGTCCAGGAATACGGCTTTACCTGTATTGTTGACTCCGAATCCGGCATCGCATCTTTCTTTAGCAGCACGTGAAGCGACGTCACGGGGTACCAGATTCCCGAATGCCGGATAACGGCGTTCCAGATAGAAATCCCGGTCTTCATCGGGTATATCGTTCGGATTTAAAGTGCCTGCCTGTAATTTTTTAGCATCTTCGATTTTTTTCGGTACCCATACCCGGCCGTCGTTACGTAGCGATTCGGACATCAGGGTCAGCTTACTCTGCTGGTCTCCGTGTACAGGAATACAAGTCGGGTGAATTTGCACGAAGCAGGGGTTCCCGAACATAGCACCACGTTTGTAAGCTTGCCAGGCTGCACTACCGTTACATCCCATCGCATTGGTAGACAGGAAGAATACATTGCCATAACCTCCGGTAGCCAACACTACGGCATGGGCTCCGAAACGCTCGATTTTTCCGGTAACGAGATCCCGGGCGATTACTCCGCGTGCTTTACCGTCGACGATCACGATATCCAGCACTTCGTGGCGGTTGTACATTTTTACTTTACCGGCCTGAATCTGACGGTTCATGGCTCCGTAACATCCCAGCAACAATTGCTGTCCGGTTTGGCCACGGGCATAGAACGTACGGCTTACCAAAGCTCCACCGAAAGAACGGTTGGCCAGTAATCCGCCGTATTCACGGGCAAAAGGAACACCTTGAGCTACGCATTGGTCGATAATGGAGTTGCTTACTTCTGCCAAACGATATACATTGGCTTCCCGGGCACGATAGTCACCGCCTTTGATGGTTTCGTAGAACAAACGGAATACAGAGTCGTTATCGTTGGGATAGTTTTTGGCTGCGTTGATACCTCCCTGTGCAGCGATAGAGTGTGCACGACGGGGAGAATCCTGATAACAGAAAGCGGTTACATTGTATCCTAATTCGGCTAAGCTGGCAGCTGCAGAACCTCCGGCTAGTCCGGTACCTACAATGATGACATCCAGTTTCTTTTTGTTTGCCGGGCTGACAACACCAATATGAGCTTTGTGAGCTGACCATTTGTCTTTCAACGGTCCGGCAGGTATTTTAGCATCTATTACTGACATAATAAATTGATTTAAATTTTAAATTTTGATTCCAGACTTTAGATTGATAAAACCGAATTTATCAATCATCGATCATAAATAATTAGTTTCCCAGTCCTGCGATGAAATACAGTGGAATAATGCTGAAGCCTACTGCAAATACAATTGCAAAGAAATAAGCTAAACATTCCAGACGCTTTCTCCAGATATCATTTGAGAAACCGATAGTTTGGAAAGCAGACCAGAAACCGTGAGTGATATGTAATCCTACTAAAACGGCTCCCAGAATATAAATCAAACAGTATACAATGCTTGATTCGAATAAGCTGGAAACCAATGTGTAAGTATCTTCCATTTCAACACCTCCGACTGTAATGGCTGACAACGGAGTTCCCAAAGACGGGAATTTAATGTTCCACCAGAAATTATACAGGTGGATCACCAGAAAGATCAACACCATTGCTCCCAGAATGTACATGTTGCGGGAAGCCCAGGTGGCATTTTGACTCTGGTTTCTCAGGGCATATTTCACCGGACGCGCTTTCTGATTCTGAAGAGTCAGTACAGAAGCCCAAATGATGTGAATGATAAACCCGATAGCCAGGATGGGTTCAATAATTTTGATAATCGGGTTCGTAGCCATAAAATGAGCTCCCTGATTGAATAAGGCCCCGCTATTATCAAAAATCAACAATAAATTTAGCGCCAGGTGGACGCAAAGAAACGAAATCAGAAAAAGTCCCGATAAACTCATGATGACTTTTTTTCCGATCGAAGAGGTCAAAAAATTGCTCATAATTTGTTTTATTTATTAATAACTGGTTTAATACCCTTTAATCCTGCAAAAGTATCCTTTTTCTTTAACTTTACCCTATTTTAATACATTAGAATGATTCTAAATTCGGAATTTTTTCTGTAATAAAAACGGGGCCTGAAATACTTTGAAAACTAATTGTACCTGATTTTACTTTCTTCCAAAGCCTGATATATAATATCCTGTATTTGGGTCCGTATATTCATTTCAGATAATTTTGTGTTAAATTCGTCGGGATAAGTCCGGTTGGATAAAAATAGGTATAACAGCTTGTTATCCGGGTCGCACCAGGCCATAATCCCCGTGAAACCGGTATGTCCGAAGCTGGTCAAAGGGAGACACTTACTGACCGGATTGATCTTGGTTTGATCCGGTTCGGGTTTGTCGAAACCCAGGCCTCTGCGGTTTTTAGGAAACAGATTGTTTTTACAGCTGAAGGTGGCCATCGTTTCGGGTGAAAAATAATATTCTCCTCCATAGGTTCCTCCGTTCAGATACAATTGCATCATTTTGGCCAGGTCTTCGGCTGTTGAAAAGAGACCGGCATGTCCTGCAATGCCACCGAGCAGCGCTGCGACAGGGTCGTGTACATAGCCCTTGAGTTCCGTTTTGCGGTAAAGTTTATCGACACACGAAGGAACCAGATTATTTTTATTCAGGCGTTTGTGAGCAAGAAAATCGGTATGGTACATACCTAATTTCCGATAAAATTCTTCCTGACAGTATTGGTCTAACGATTTTTCAGTTACATGTTCCACTGCGAATTTCAGAAGAATAAACCCCAAATCGCTGTAGGCATATTCTTTTTTAGGATTTAGCGGTGAATGAAGTATACAGGACCGGATCGTGTCCTGGTAGGCCGGGAACATATAAAGTCCGGGTTCCATGTATTTATAGCCCGGTTTCGGGGAATTGGAGACCGTGCTGTCTTTAAACCGATAATTGAGATTTACATATAACCTGTCTTTCAGGCGGGTGGTGTTGTGCGCTGTCCGTTTGCTGGTAAATAAAGGTCCGGGGAGCGATTTCGGATCGATAGCATCCGTAAATAAAGGCAGAAAGGTTTTCAAACCTGCATTGTGGCATAGTACTTCCTGTACGGTGATGTCTTTTTTATCGGTCTCTTTTAATGGAGGATAATAGTCCGACAACGGAGCCGCCAAATTGATTTTCCGGGAATCGTACAGTTTGATTATGGCCGGTAGGGTGGCTGTGATTTTGGTTACGGAGGCCAAATCGTAAATGTCGGATGTTTTGTTGGGAGTCGTTTGTTTGTAGGTATGATGACCGAAGGCCTTATTGTAAAAGATATTACCGTCTTTGGCAATCAGCACCTGACAGCCGGGGGTGGCATGTGCCTGGACCGCCAGTTGGCAGATGGAGTCGATTTTGGCTAATTTTTCAGAATCCAGGCGGCACATCTCCGGACTGGTATAACTCAGTCTGGTTTTGGGCGTTTGAATACCTGTACCGGCCGGATAATCCGGATTTACACAAACCGGGAGCCGGGCAGTCATGGCTATGCCTCCGAAAATGGCTTGTGCCGCATACTGTTGGGCATAAAGATGATTTTCGTAGCTGAGCAATAAAGCATCGGTCGGGAGGGAAGCGTAGGAAGCGAGACCGTATGGGATGCCCGGATGGCATAAAATGATTCGCTTGCCGGTTTGCTGCCGGATCAGGGTATCTAAGACCGGCGAATAACCGAAATTTTTTTGAGCCGAATTCGTACTCAGGTTATTATAAATAATGATACAATTAAAAGGTTGAAGCTTTTTTTGCAAATTCCGGAGTTCTTCGTCCGATAATTTTTTGTTTGCTACGAAGTGAGTGACTTGAGTATAACGTTCCAGTGTCGTTTGAAAATTGTTTACTGCTCTGGCTCCGAAATTCAGACTGGCGATACGGAGGGTATCCAGGCGTTTGAGGGGAAGTAAAGAGTCTGTATTTTTAATCAGGGTGATGGCTGCCTGGTAAAGTTGTTGCTTCAGAGCTATGTCGGTAGGAGAGTTGAGACCCGGAGTTTCGGCCGGATAAACATTCGGTAATACATATTTTTGCTTTGCTTCCAGTATCTTCCGGCATTTTTCATCGATCGTCCGCTCGTCCAACAGGCTATCGGTCAGGGCTTTTTTGATCGCTTCCACTGCTTTTCCCAGATTGGCCGGAAAAAGGAGCATGTCGTTACCTGCGAGCAGTGCTTTTACTTCTGCTTCGCCGGGCTGGGAGTTTTGGGTTACCCCCTTCATATTCATGGCATCGGTGAAGCACAGGCCGGAGAAGTTCAGATCCCGGCGTAACAATCCCTGGATGATCGGGCTGGAGAGAGAAGCCGGAATGCCTGTCGAATCTATCGATTTAACCGCCAGATGGGAGACCATAACCGCCGGAATGCCGGCTTCGATCAGATGCTGGTAAGGATAGAGTTCGACAGAGTCGAGGCGTTGGCGGGAATGTGGGATGACAGGCAGGGTATGGTGAGAATCGGTATCGGTATCTCCATGCCCCGGAAAGTGTTTGATGACGGGAAGCACGTTTTGACTCAAAGAGCCATAAGCATATAAGATCGCTTTTTGGGTAACCTCCTCCGGGTCTTCGCCGAAAGAACGCATTCCGATGATCGGGTTCCGGGGATTGCTATTGATATCTACTACCGGGGCGAAGTTTACGTGAACCCCTAGTTCCTGGCAATGCCGGGCGATAGTTGCTCCCAATGCATAAATCAGACTATCTTTCCGGATAGCCCCGTTGGTCAGCATTTTGGGGAATTCCATCGCAGTTTCCAGGCGCCAGCCTACTCCGTGTTCCGCATCCATCCCGATCATTAAAGGATATTTCGCTGCTTTTTGATACCGGTTGGTTAGTTTGATTTGCTGAGTCGGTTTCCCCTGGAAAAAAATGAGCCCTCCGACGTGATATTGCCGGATTTGTTTTTCCAGTTCGTTTTCGTAATTTTCGTTCTTGTTGCTGTAGGCCGCAATCATGAAGAGTTGGCCTATTTTTTCATCCAGACTCATTTGGTGGAGGACCGAATCGGCCCAGGAATGCCGGGATACTTCGGCCGGTTGGGAATAACTCCCCTGAAATACCAGAAGACCTATAAACAGTAAAATGATTTTTTCTTTCATATCCGGAATGCGTACTTGCTAACTAGAAATATTCCCGTAAATGTACGAAAAAACAGAGGGTACCGTGTTGACGATACCCTCTGTTGTATGCTAATGAATGTTAAATTATTTCAACAATTCAGCTACTTTATTTTGTAATTCTTCTCCTCTCAAATCTTTGGCAACAATAACATTGTTTTCGTCCAATACAACCAAGTGAGGAATTCCATTTACACAATAAAGTTGTGCAGCTGCATTTTGCCATCCTTTCAAGTCGGAAACGTGATTCCAGGTCAATTTATCATCTTCGATCGCTTTCAACCAGGCATCTTTATCCTCATCCAGAGATACACTCAGAATTTCGAGTCCTTTCGGATGGAATTTCTCATACATTTTCACTACGTTGGGATTTTCTCCACGGCAAGGGCCACACCAGGATGCCCAGAAATCGATCACTTTTACTTTACCTTTGATAGAGTGCATAGACAGCGGTTTTCCGTCGGGAGTATTCAAAGTAAAATCAGGAGCAACCTGGCCTACTGCTACTGCAGATAATTTCTGGATTCTGTCGGCGATTGTTTTTCCCGGTTCTGTTGCTTTGGCATTTTCCCCCAGGGTATTGAATTTTTCGACTAGTTTTTCATAATCATATTCGTAGAGTTTGCCGGCTAAAATATAAGCAGCGACATAGCTGTCTGCATTCGCTTTGTTTATAGCATCTTCTTTAGCTTCATAATCTTTCATCAAGTTCTCGTACTGCTCCTGCAATTCTTTCATTTTAGCTTCATCTTTTTCCTGGTAGGCAGTCCTGTAACTTTGGTTCAGCTCATTAGCCATTTTACCCATTTCGTTTGAGATTGCGGTATATTGATTGGCTATTCCTTGGGTGGCAGTTCCTTCGATTTTAGAAGCTGTCGGATTTTCCAGATTTAAGTTTGCAGTAAAATCGGCATTCTCTACAAAAATAAGATCCCCTCCCCGTTGTCCTTCAACGACGATAAAAGCTGGGGTCAGCCCGGCAACGCTACCTGTCAGTTTGAATTTGCCTTCGGCTACAGGAGCTTTGGCCAGTGTGTCGATCGTACGTCCCTGACGTTGTAATAAATAAACGTTGTTCGCTTCGCCTCCTGTAATGGTCCCGTTGATATTGTATTTCGGTGTTGTGTCACAGGCTGATAGTGATACGGCTATAACAGCTAAAGATAATAAACTTTTCTTCATGATTTTAGAGTTTGTGATAAAAATTAACTAATACAAAGATAGGGATAAAAATAACAAAACGATGCTTCGGGCATCGTCTTGTCATGTTAATGTTTAGTTAATCTTTCGCTTCATAAACCAGAATTCATTGAAGCCGATATTAATACGGACTTTTGCAAATTTTTCCTGAATCAAACCGTTTTGTTCTGTTCCACGGATTCCCAGATCGAATGCCACGCCAAGGAGAAGGATCCCGTTACGGGCCGTGTAAAAAGGAATTTGAGAACCGAAGGTGATGGCGTAAGTATTGATATCTACATTTTTGACATCGATGCCGGAATGAATAAAATAGCCTCCTAACATATAACTGTTGCGCTGCCACCAATAACGTCCCAGCCGTTCCGGTGTCCAGGACAACCCTAAGGCTGCTTTATGGTAATCTTTCAGTTCCTGATTTTTACCGAACTCTTCATAAACAGACATCTTTTGGAACGTATAGTCTCCGGCAATATCCCATTTCCGGTTGTATCTGAAATCGAATCCGCTCAAAATACGGAATGGATATTTGATATATCCCCGCTTTAAAGTCAGATCATTGAGCATCTCGGTCGTGTTGGTACTGGAATTGACGCTATAAGCCATATAATCGGTTTTGGACCTTAGTTTTTGTGTAAAATTGAAAGCCGATCCCAATGTCAGAATGGATTTGGGAGACAGATTCAAAGTATATTGGATGCCGGGGGTAAACAAAACATCGTGAATACGATTGTTTTCACTGGTTTTGATAATTTTACTACCTTCGATCATCGTGGTCAGGGTCTGACGTTTTTCGATCTTACCGAAAATTAAAGACGTGTTCAAACCGATCGATAAGTTTTTATATCTCCAGCCTAATCCGAGGTAAACGTCATTCAGTCCGCCTTCTCCCTGAATATTTTGTGTAAAATAGGAATTTGTGCTTCCTGGAATAATATTGGTATACAATAAGTCATATCCGATATCTGATTTTTCTGTGAATCCCAGGGACATATACATGTTTTTATGGAGACGGAATGCTATGTTGAATGCCGTGTTTTGTGCCACCCGGTAACTTGCATTTTCTTTGTAAGTAGACAAGTGGGCATACTCGCCCGTGACACCGAATTGGAAATAAAGCCGGGTCGTATCCAGGGCCGTATAAGATGCCGGATTCAGATAATTGATATTGCCGTTGTCGCGCATAGCTGCCGCAACTCCACCCATAGCGTTGTAAGGACCAACATTTTCTGTCTGTAAACCGATTCCATATACAGAATATGGGGTTCCGATGTTATCCTGTCCGTACACCTTAAAAATGAATATAGACAAAAACGTTATAAGGAATATTCTTTTCATAATTGTTCGATATCGGAGAATGATTCTTGGTTAGTCTTTATAACTTGCATAATATACCCTCAATACAGGCACGTCTTTTATAATCATACGATTAAAAGAAGAAGTTAAATTAGGTATGGTCAATAACAGCTGTCTGACATCCTTGGAGTCGGAATACCGGGAAATTGTTTGGTAATAATCGGTAATGTCGAAAATATACCTGTCTTCTTCATTGTTTTCAGTCTTTACATATCTTCCGGTAATAGGATTATTGGTACTGTTATAAGCCACACCTTTTATTTCATTAATCTTGTTCGTATAATAAACACTGATCGTCGATGGATAAGCAACTTCCGGCGAAGCCCATACCCGGGGTTTTATTTCAATTTCAGCTTTTACCACGGTTTTATAAGTCGATTGAACATCGGGCTCCGGAAGGACCATTTTTACCATATATCCACTAAGCCCTTGAACGATAGCCATGTCATGTTCTGTAAATTTCACTTCTTTTGTCTGTTCGGTCAAAGCTTCGAAACCATACTTTTCCGAAGGTATATTTTTTACATTAAAATATTGGTATTCATTTCTCTGACTCAATAGCTTCAAATCGTAAGTATACTTTTGGTCTGCATTATGGTAATGAAAACGCATGTACAGGCTGTCCGGGATCATTTCCAGGCTTAACAAACAATTATTGTCTTTTCCACTTTGAATAGCCAGACCTTTAAAATAATTGATAAATTTATAATAGCTGATCTCACTATTGCTGTTCGGCCTGAAAATAGGATCGTCGTTTTGCATCATAGCAAACATTCTTTCGGTCAGCGTATCCTTCTCGAGTTTGAAATATACCTGATTCATAATCATCCTTTTGGGAATAAAACTGACTGTTGCCAGTTTATCTCCCCATGGAATAGAATCCCGGTTATAAAAGTAGTCGTTTTGGTCTGTCCTGAATTCCGGCAAGCGGGCCAAACGATAGAGTGAAAGTGTTTGAGGAGTAGCTGTTTCTGTCGTATCTCCCCAAATATTTTTCCCTACTTTGAAATGGAAGGTGACCGAATCCAGCAAATACCGGAAATTGATAGACGGTTGGGAAACCGGAACGATCTGAAAACAGGGGGATGCCGTCGTGACACCACTATATTGATCTTTATAGCGGCCCATGAACATTTCCGTAATAGCCGAACCGTATCTTCCGCTGGAGGTGATAAAGGAGTCTATTTTTATCGTACCTGTTTCTTTCAGCAAGGTGGTTTGTACTTCAATATGATTTCCATTATTAATCAAATCCTGACCTATGGTAGTTAGGTCATTATTACAGGAATATAGTCCTAACGTAGCTATAAGTAGAAAAAATATCAATCGCATATAATAGGATTTTTTATTATTTACGACGCGAAGGTAAAACTATTTTCTAAAAATATGGCATGAGCTCTGTTATTTTATTGCAATTCGCTCAATGCTTAACGAATGAAAATATTCTTTATCATTCGTACACACCGCCCGGGAATGTTTGCGGAAGTGTGTTAAAAAACTGAAATCTTTATCGATTCGAAAGATTATCTCGTGATTTGAGTGGAATTATATGCAAAAAATGTTTAGTTTTGCCGGATGATTTTTGAAGTGTAATATAGAATTATAAATTTGAATCAGATAAAAAAGTAATTTATGAAAAAAGTAAATTTTTTATGCCTGATAATGCTGGGGTTATTTTTTGTTGCTTGTCATTCAAATGACGATACGTGGGGAGACTGGTCCCGGGGTTATTCGTTTAGTGGAAGACCCAGAACAGGCGCTGTGACTTTTACCTTGAACGGTGAAGTTTATGTCGGTCTTGGTAGAAATGAAAATGTTGAAGAAAAGGATAAATATTTGACGGATTTCTGGAAGTTTAACGGTAAATCGTGGGTCTCTGTCGCCAGTTTTCCTACTGTTGGACGTGCCGGTGCTGTGGCATTCGTCGTCGGTGAAGAAGGTCATCAGGTGGCTTATGTCGGAACCGGATACCGTGAATATTTGGGTAAAGAAACGTATTATGACAATTTTTATACTTTCGATGGGGTCAGTTGGGATACTACTACAGTCATTAAATTACCGAAGCCTGCGGATCGTAAGGATGGTGGACGTAGAGACGGTATAGCCTTTTCTTTAAATGGTAAAGGTTATGTCGGGACCGGACTGGTTAGCGGTGGAATGGTGGTGAACGATATGTATTGTTTCGATCCTTCAAAATCAGGAGATGCTGCCTGGAGTAACGTTGAGTTCCGTGGCGAACCGCGTTGTGGTGCCGTTGCTTTTGTGATCAAAGACAAAGCTGTGGTATGTCTTGGTGCTGCTTCTTCTTCCGGATCCAATTTCCGCCGGGATGTATATACCTTCGACGGTACGACCTGGGATGATAAAGAGCCTTTAGTTGATCAGGACGGACGTGGTTTCGACAATGATTATAATCAGATTCCCCGCGCATATGCCGTTGCTTTTGTGTCTTCAAGAGATGGAGGTGTATTGAAAGGATATGTGGCTACAGGTAACGGAAGTTATCCGGGTACTTGCTGGGAATATAATATCGATACTGACCGTTGGGATGAAGTGACCGAATTGCCTGCTGCGATGAACAGACGTGCTTATGCCGTAGGATTTACCTTTAATGATTACGGGTATGTGACTACCGGAGGATCGAAAATGAATGATCCGATAGATGTCGATACCTGGAAATTTACTCCTGGAATCGACGAAGACGATGATAACGACTATGCACCTCGTGAATAGTACGTTGCCGGATCGATTCGGATTTTAAAAGCGGAATGATATAAAGATGGGGCTCTTCTTGGGCTCCATCTTTTTTGATCCGTCTGTTTTTGAAGTTATGTTATACCAACGATCCATTTGGGCTTTATTTGTATCCGATATCTTTTTTATTTATCTTTAGCGCATAAACTTTAGAGAAAAATGAGGAGAACGTTTATTTTATTTGCTTTTTTGTTCCTGTGTTCTTGGGGGGGGTATGCTCAGTGGAATACCAATAACATCCTCCGGATGGGGCAAAATGCCATTTATTTCGATGATTATATTTCTGCTATAGATAACTTTAATAACATTATTCGGGTGAAGCCCTATTTGTCGGAACCTTATTTCTTTCGGGGGCTGGCCAAATTGAATCTGGATGATTATGAAGGGGCGATACAGGATTATTCGAAGGCAATCGAGTTGAATCCCAATTATTTTCATGCTTATATGTATCGTGGAGTGGCTTGGCATAACTTACGTAAATATGAGGAGGCGATGGCCGACTATGCCCAGGCGATCGCTTTAGAGCCCAGGGATGCTTATGTGTATGCCAACCGGGGGATTACCGAAGCTGAAATGGGGGATTTTAAGGCTGCTGAAAAAGACTACTCGAAAGCGTTGATGATCGATAGTAAACTGGTAGCCGCTTATTTAAACCGGGCTGTGGTCCGGGAAAAACTGGACGATTGGGAGGGAGCGATGGCCGATTGTAGTTCTGCTATCCGGTTGAATATGTTTTCGGACGATGCTTTCGGTTTGAGAGGATATTTGTGGTTTCAGCATAAAGAGTATCACAATGCCATCGAAGATTTTAACCGGGCTTTAAAAGCTAATCCCGAGAATAAGCGTATATTGATGAGCCGGGCGATGGTTTGGTATGAAATGAAGAAATATCCGGAAGTATTGAACGATTATAGTGAAGTGATCCGGATCGATAGCAATTATATTTATGCTTATTACAACCGGGCTATGTTGCGGGCAGAGGTAGGCGAGAAAAATGCGGCTATCCGGGATTTGGATAAAGTGGTGGAAATGAATCCCGATAATATCCTGATTTATTTCAACCGGGGATTGCTGAAAATGGATATCCGGGATTGGTATGGGGCTTACGATGATTTCACTGAGAGTATTCATTTGTATCCGGATTTTGTGAAAGCTTATCTGGCACGGGCGGCCGTTAATCAGGAGTTAAAGGATTTCGAGGCTGCCGATAAGGATCATTATTTGGCGATGCAGATCATGGATCGCTATAAGCGGATGAAAGAAGGAGATAAGAATGCTTTGGTAGATACTACGGCCAATTTCCAGAAGTTGATCGATATCAATGCCCGGCATGACGAAGTGCGGGATGTGATCAACGGACGGGTGCAGGATAAGAAAGTGATCATCGAATTGCAGGATGTGTTTTATGTGCAATACCTGAGCCTGGATTCCTTGAGAAGTGGTAAAGTACAATATTATAACCGGCATATTATGGATTATAATCAGGCACATAATTATAATCCGGCTATTACGCTATGTAATAAAGATTTGGTATATCCGGCCGATTTTGCAGAATCTTATGTCGAAGAGCTGACCGGGCGGATAATGCAGACAGGGGATGCGGATGCTTATTTGATCCGGGGAAGTATTTATCTCAATCAAAAGGAGTATGCCAAAGCCATCGAAGACTTGTCGGCGATATTGGAGAAAGAACCTGATAATCTTTTGGCACTGTTTAATTTAGCTAATGCCAGAATGTTAATGTTCGATTATATCGAATCTGTGGATGATAAGACTCCCCGTATTGTCGGTGAACAACAGCAAATGCAACGCAAGATAGATTATTCTCAGGTCATAGAAGGGTATAATGAATGTCTCCGGATAGACTCTGATTTTGTTTTTGCCTTATTCAATATGGCCAATGTATATGCCAAAAATGGCGAGATCGAGAGGGCTATCGAAACTTTTAATCAGGTATTGAGACTCGATAAGGATATT
>ENA-ORSI01002323-ORSI01002323.1-human-gut-metagenome-genome-assembly--contig:-NODE-2323-length-14041-cov-11.877949_pt1 | contig 14041 bp, 9 predicted proteins | sample MGYA00242187_ERZ509154 | MGnify/ENA primary metagenome ERZ509154 (study PRJEB26280, sample SAMEA2338627) | human gut metagenome | biome: human gut; feature: human-associated habitat; material: faeces...
TTATTTTTCCTCATAATTCTTTTATTTATGAGTCAACTTTTTTCAGGGTAAGACATTCCCGATATTGATTGACTTTAAGCGTGATGAGTCGGAAACGCAACTCATCACACAATAACGCGCTGTCTTTCAGGGTGTTATATGCCGTTGTGATGAGTGACGAGTTTTTGTGAAAAACTTTTTTCGTTTCTTTTCCTTTATCAGACCTTTTTCTAAAAGCATATCTATTACGCTGCAAAAGGTCGTGTTTCATCATGCAAAAGCATACCTTTTGCAGGCTCATTTGCCGTGTTTTACTTAATGTCTGTTTGTTGTACCTGTATATTTCTAAGCCTTTCAGCTTCACCTCGGCCATAAAAACAAATGTGATTTGTTCTGTATTGCTCTCGGTTTGCATTAACTTTGAATAAGTTAAGCTTCACCTCGGCCATAAAAACAAATGCGATTTGTTTTGTATTGCTCTCGGTTTGCATTAACTTTGAATAAGTTAAGCTTCGCCTCGGCCATAAAAACAAATGTGATTTGTTTTGTATTGCTCTCGGTTTGCATTAACTTTGAATAAGTTAAGCTTCACTTCGGCCATAAAAACAAATGTGATTTGTTTTGTATTGCTCTCAGTTTGCATTAACTTTGCAGGGGAAAAGAGGAAATGATATGGAGTTCAGGACAAAAGTTAAGATAGACAAGCCCGACTTTGAGATTGAGCCTTTTGAAGACATGCTCTTTGTTGGTTCTTGCTTTGCCGACAACATAGGCAAGCGGTTTGTCGAAGAGAAGTTTAATGCCGTGGTTAATCCTTACGGCGTGATGTATAATCCGGCAAGCATCCTGCATACCGTGGCACGGAGCGAGGCTGCGCCGCGCGTGGCACTGATGACACTCGGAACAAATCATGTATATATACTGAACGAGACAGGCGAGATAGTGGACAACTGCGCAAAGCGTCCGCAGAGGTTGTTCACGGAGCGCGAACTCACGATAGACGAGTGTGTAGGCTATCTTTCTGAAGCAGTGGAACTGTTGACCGGAAGAAATGCCGACGTGAAGGTGATAATTACCGTCAGTCCGATACGTTACGCCAAGTATGGCTATCACGGCAGCCAGCTGTCTAAAGCCACGCTGCTGCTCGCCGCCGACCTCATGGTAAGGAAATATCCCGGCAGGGTTACATATTTTCCTGCCTACGAGATTGTAAACGACGAACTTCGCGACTATCGCTTCTATGCCTCCGACATGCTCCATCCTTCGCAGCAGGCCGTAGACTATATATGGGAACTGTTCTCAGAGGCTTATTTCTCGCCGGCAGCAAAGCGCTTTATCGAAGAGTGGCGCCCCATAAAGGAGGCGCTGGGCCACAAGCCGTTCAGGCCCGACTCTGACGAATATAAGGAGTTTATGAATAAAACAATGTTAAAAGTTAAGGCTCTTTCAAAAAAATATCCGAAATTTGTACCTTAATTATGCACCCATGGCCGGCTTGAGTGTCTTGTTCAGGCTGTTTGGCCGGCTGTTAGGGCGCAGTGATGGATGCTTTGCCCGTGCGCGGGCATGTCCAGACGGCATGCAGCCCGGTGGTGCTGCAGTGTGGCCCGGCCGTGTCTTTATGTGGCTCTGAATATCTGTTACGTGTCTTTATTCTTTTCAATGACAAAGATTAAATAAGAAACAAAATAATATCAATTGAGATGGTTTACACAATTGAAAAAGTTACAACTCTTATAGGCGCGCGCCGTTATGGCGAGAGCGACGGCAACGTAAGATGGATTCTTACCGACAGCCGCAGCCTTTGTTTTCCGGAGGAGACATTGTTCTTTGCAATACGTTCCGAACGCAACGATGGTCATAAGTACATAGCCGACCTTTACAGGCGCGGCGTGCGCAGCTTTGTGGTTGAGGTGCTTCCGGCTGACTGGCAGAAGGACTATCCTGACGCCAACTTCCTGAAAGTGCCTTTTGCGCTTGAGGCCCTTCAGCGCCTTGCCGAACGCCACAGAGACGAGTTTGACATTCCGGTGGTGGGCATCACCGGAAGCAACGGCAAGACCGTTGTAAAGGAGTGGCTCTATCAGCTGCTCTCGCCCTCAATGACAGTTACGCGCAGTCCGCGCAGCTACAACTCGCAGATAGGTGTGCCCCTCTCGGTATGGCTGCTGAGCGAGCAGAGCCAGGTGGGAGTGTTCGAGGCAGGCATAAGCCAGCCCGGCGAGATGGAGTCGCTGCGCGACATCATACAGCCCACTGTTGGCGTTATCACCAATCTTGGTGCCGCCCATCAGGAAAACTTTAAGTCGATGGCAGACAAGTGTCATGAGAAGCTACGTCTGTTTCACGACTCAAAGGCCATTGTTTATCCTTACGACGACGAGGTGATAAGACAATGTGTTGAAAGCTACGACTATAAAGGTGAGCAGATAGCATGGTCGGTGAAGGATCCGTCTGTAAGACTGTTCGTAAAGTCGGTTGACAAGAAAAACACACAGACCACCGTAACCTATGTGTTCAATGGCGTTGAGTCTGCCTACACACTGCCGTTTATCGACGAGGCTTCGGTTGCCAACTCAATAACATGTGCAGCCGTTGCGCTTCATCTTGGACTTACAGCTGATGAAATAGCACAGCGCATGCCGGCCATAGAGCCTGTGGCCATGCGCCTCGAGGTGAAGGAAGGACAGCACGGGTGTACGCTGATTAACGACTCATACAACTCAGACGTCAACTCGCTCGACATAGCCCTCGACTTCATGAACCGCCGCCCCGACCATGAGGGACGCCGCCGCACGCTCATATTGAGCGACATATATCAGAGCGGTGAAGACGGCGACACATTATATAAAAAGGTGTCAGAGCTTGCCGTAAAGCGCGGCGTGCAGAAGTTTATCGGCATCGGTCCGGAGATAAGCCGTTGCGCCGATGAGATAATGATAGAAGAGAAGTACTTCTTTGACGACTGCAACTCGTTTATCGGAAGCATCGTGTTCAGATCGCTGCGCGACGAGGTGATACTGCTCAAAGGCTCGCGCAAGTTCTCGTTCGACAGACTTACAGAGCTGCTTGAGCAGAAAGTGCATGAAACGATACTGGAGGTGAACCTCAATTCTGTTGTAAAGAACCTGAATTACTACCGTTCATACATGAAGCCTACCACCAAGCTGGTGTGCATGGTTAAGGCTGATGCCTACGGTGCAGGATCAGTTGAGGTGGCAAAGACCCTGCAGGACCATCGCGTTGACTATCTTGCCGTTGCCGTTGCCGACGAAGGCGTAACGTTGAGAAAGAACGGCATAACGTGCAACATAATGATAATGAACCCGGAGATGACGGCCTTCAAGACAATGTTCGACTATAAGCTCGAGCCCGAGGTTTACAGCTTCCGCCTTCTCGATGCCCTTGTAAAGGCTGCACAGAAAGAGGGAATAACCGGATATCCGGTACACATAAAGCTCGACACAGGTATGCACCGCCTTGGCTTCGACCCGCGCTGCGACATGGACGAACTTATCAGTCGCCTGAAGCATCAGAACGCAATAATACCGCGCTCGGTGTTCTCACACTTTGTTGGTTCAGACAGCGACGACTTCGACAACTTCTCTGCCATGCAGTTTAAGCTGTTCGATGAAGGCAGCAAGAAACTTCAGTCGGCATTCAGCCACAAGATATTGCGCCACATGGACAACTCAGCCGGCATAGAGCACTTCCCGGAACGGCAGATGGACATGTGCCGCCTGGGTCTAGGTCTGTACGGCATCGACAGTCGCGACAATTCTGTATTGAATACAGTCAGCACGCTGAAGACCACCATACTGCAGATACACCACGTGCCGAAGGAAGATACTGTGGGCTACAGCCGTAAGGGTGTGCTCACCCGCGACAGCGTTATCGGTGCCATACCTATCGGATATGCCGACGGACTAAACCGTCGCTTGGGTTGCGGCCACTGCTACTGCCTTGTCAACGGCCAGAAAACGCCTTATGTGGGCAACATCTGTATGGACGTGGCTATGATAGACCTTACAGGAATAGACTGTAAGGAAGGCGACACCGTGGAGATATTCGGCGAGCATCTGCCTGTAACGGTCCTGTCGGACGTGCTTGGGACAATACCTTACGAGGTGCTTACAAGCATAAGCAACCGCGTAAAGAGAGTTTATTTTCAAGATTAGGCTTTATTTTAAAGCCTTTTCTTGTTTATGACGTTTATACTATTTTAACAAATACGGCTGTATCGGTTAAGAAAAAAAGTGTTACCTTTGCACAAACTATTGCTTGAAACAAAATACTATTAATCAAATAAAAATGAATCCTATTCAAACTACTAAAATGACCAACTTCCGTTGGGTAATTTGTGCTTTGCTTTTCTGCGCTACGACAGTCAATTATCTTGACCGTCAGGTGCTGTCGCTTACGTGGAAAGACTTTATAGCACCCGAGTTCCACTGGAATGATGCTCATTATGGCATGATTACCGGTTTCTTCTCTGTCTTTTATGCTGTGGCTTGTCTGTTCGCAGGTAAGTTTGTCGACTGGATGGGCATAAAGAAAGGATATCTTTGGGCTATCTTTATATGGTCGCTCGGTGCATGTATGCACGCAGGATGCGGCTGGGTTACTATGGAGGTTGAGGGCCTCGACTCAATAGAAGCTCTCCGTGCCGTTGAGGCAGGAAGCACAATGGCCGTTGCCATTGCAACGCTCAGCGTATGGCTCTTCCTCGTTTGCCGTGCCATCCTTGCTCTCGGTGAAGCAGGAAACTTCCCCGCAGCCATCAAGGTTACGGCTGAATACTTCCCTAAGAAAGACCGTGCCTTCGCAACTTCAATCTTTAATTCAGGTGCGTCTGTCGGTGCTTTGGCAGCTCCGCTTACCATCCCTGTCCTTGCCAAGCATTTCGGTTGGGAGATGGCATTCATCATCATCGGTGCGATTGGTTTCGTGTGGATGTTCTTCTGGGCACATCTTTATGAGAAACCTGAAAACTCTAAGAGAGTAAACAAGGCAGAGCTTATATATATCAATCAGGACGAAAAAGAGGAGCCTGCTTCAGCTGAGGCTAAAGAGGAAAAGACTATTCCGTTCATGCAGTGCTTCAAGTATAAGCAGACATGGTCGTTCGTTGTAGGTAAGTTCTTCACCGACGGTGTTTGGTGGTTCTATCTGTTCTGGGCTCCGGCTTATTTCTCAGACCAGTTTGGCTATGAGTCTTCTTCAACAATGGGTATGGCTCTTATCTTTGTGCTTTATCTCATTGTTACCATATTGTCAATCTACGGCGGTTACCTGCCTAAGCTGTTTGTTGAGAAGAAGGGTATGGGTCCTTATGCAGGCCGTATGCGCGCTATGCTTATCTTTGCATTCTTCCCGCTGTTCGCGCTGTTCGCTCAGCCGCTTGGTGCAAATTCTGCATGGTTCCCCGCAATCATCATTGGTCTTGCCGGTGCAGGTCATCAGGCTTGGTCTGCCAACCTGTTCTCTACAATCGGTGATATGTTCCCCAAATCAACTATCGCAACCATTACAGGTATAGGCGCTATGGCCGGTGGTATCGGTTCACTGCTTATCAACCTCGGTGCAGGTGAGCTGTTCACTTATGCTGAGGGCATGGGTTCAGCCTTCTCGTTCCTCGGTATGGAAGGCAAACCGGGTGCATATATGATTGTATTCTGCATCTGCGCCGTTGCTTATCTGCTGGCTTGGGTTATAATGAAGGCCCTGGTTCCGAAGTATAAGCCAATCGTTGTTGAATAATAATCTTATTTAAGATAAATCCCAAGAGGAGAATGCGCAAGCGTTCTCCTCTTTTTTCGTATGTATATATCCTTATTCTTTAGTTCCTGAAAAAGCAGAAAACAGGTTAACGGCAAACTAATGATATTTTAACATTACAGAATAAGGGTATTTCCTGCCTTGCGTGTTAAATGATAAATTAATTATCTTAATACATATTTTAGTATGAAGAAGATTTTATTCACATCGCTTTTATTTTTGTCATTTAGTATGATGGCAAAAGCGCAAGATTTCAGAGTGGGAGCAACGGCAGGTTATAATCTCAGTTCTCCGAGTGGTTATAATGCTCAGTCGGGTTTTCATGCCGGCCTAAAGGGTGAACTTGGCCTTCCGCAGGTTACAAAAGGACTTTATTTAGACTTTGGACTGATGCTGTCTTCTTATGGATGGAAGTCACCCAGTTATTATTACAGCGGATATAACATTTCCCGGTTAGATGAAACAACTAATAATAACATTTTTGATTATAAGTTCAGTCCTTATTATTTGAATATTCCGGTTCATATTGGATATAAGTTTTCCGTTGGGCGTAATGTAAGCCTGTTTGTTAATGCCGGACCATATTTTAACATTGGTCTGTTTGGCAAATCTACAATGACTGTTACAGATGGCAAGGGTACTTCTACGACGAAAAATGCATCAGACAATTTGTTCAGTGACAAAGTCTTAGACCGTTTCGACTGGGGACTGGGCTTCCGTGCCGGAGCAGAAATAGCCCGCCATGTTCAGCTTTCCGTTGGATATGATTGGGGAATGAAGAATGTTAATAAGACAGGCACAGACTGCAAGAACAGAACATTCACGGCGTCTTTTGCTTATTTATTCTGAAAAGTATATAAGTTCACTTAACGGGTGAACTTATTTTTTTGCTGTTTTATCAAAGGGCAGTTTGCGGCTTTGCAATAAAAATAAAGCAAGTTTTTATTTTGTATCGCACTCACCTTTCTTTATCTTTAGATAAGACAGGATGCGGTTCGGAAAAGTCAAAAAATAAAAACTGCGTTTTTTATTTGCCTTTTCACTCGCCTTTCACTATCTTTAGATAAGATAGGATGCGGCTCGGTAATAAAAATAAAACAAGTTTTATTTTGTATTACTCTCGCCTTTCACTATCTTTGCGGACGTTTCGCGTAGGCGAAACGTTAATTTTTTTAATTATATCAAATTTTATGTACAAAACAATTTTCAACAAGCGTGAAAGCTTTAAGTTCTCTCGTTTCGGCAACAAGGGCTATTCGCTCTTTTCTTGCCTGGGCAGAGAGGTGCTTATCGGCACGCTTAGTGTTGCCACTCTTACCTATGCCAAGGCCGACGGCATAAGCACCAGAGTAGAGAAGGTGGACAGCACTATGCAGACGACCGGTGAGACCGTGATGCTCGACGAGGTGGACGTTACGGCTTCGCGCGCGCCGCTGACAGGAGGCCATGCGGCGAGAATTGTAAACGTACTCGGGCGCGACGAGATTGCCGCTGCCCCTGTGCAAAGTGTTAACGACTTGCTCAAGTATGCCGCAGGCGTGGATGTCAGGCAGCGAGGCCCTATCGGGGCACAGACCGACATCAGCATACGCGGAGGTACCAGCGAGCACATCGCCGTCTTGCTTAACGGCATAAACATCTGCGACCCGCAGACTGGGCACAACGCCTTAGACCTGCCCGTGGATATAAGCGAGATTGAGCGGATTGAAGTGCTTGAGGGACCTGCCGGAAGAGCCTACGGAACATCGTCGCTTGTGGGCGTAATCAACATTGTTACAAAGCTCGGAGCAAAAAGCAGTGCCGATGTTCATGCCGAAGGAGGCTCGTTTGGCTATCTGGCTGCCGGAGGACGTGTTAATTTGAAGCAAGACAAGTGGAACAATCAGCTGAGCGCGGGCTATACGCGCAGCGACGGCTGGCTGCGAAGCAAGAGCGGACGTCTCAACGCCGACTATGAAGGCGCGAGGGCATTCTATCAGGGACGTTATGATGACGACCACCTCACGATAGGATGGCACGCCGGAGTTAGCGACAAGGGATGGGGCAGCAATACGTTCTACAGTCTTTTGTCCGACGAGCAGTATGAGCATACCACAAAATATTTCACGGCCGTTCAGGCCGAGACGAAAGGAGGCAAGTTCCACTTCCGGCCGTCTATTTACTGGAACCGTTTTCAAGACCGTTATGAGTTTTACAGAGGAGCGCCCGACAAGTCGCCCTTCAACTATAACCGCACCGATGTGTTTGGACTTAACCTCAACAGCTGGTTCGACTGGATTTTGGGGCGCACAGCCTTCGGAGCCGAATTCCGCAACGAAGACCTTGTGAGCGGAAATCTCGGTGAGCCGCTCGACAATCCTATACACATCCACGGCACCGACCGCAACTATGCCTACGGCCTTAACCGAAGCAACCTCAGTTTTTATCTTGAACACAACGTCATCCTTAAGCGTTTCACCCTTTCCGCCGGCTTTACGGCCGTTAAGAACACATGGAACGAGATGCCGTTCAAGATTTATCCCGGCGTTGACGTCAGCTACAGGATAGGGCAGAACTGGAAGGTGTTTGCATCTTACAACATGTCGTTGCGCATGCCGTCGTTCACCGAACTTTATTATTCGGTAGACGGACACAAGGCCGACAAATATCTTAAACCCGAGGAGATGAGTGCCGTTGAGGGAGGCGTCAAGTATGTTTCAGAAGGAATAACCGGTACGTTGTCAGTTTATCATCATCACGGAACAAACATGATCGACTGGATAATGGACACCTCGCTCGGCGAGGACGCTGTGTGGACGTCTGTTAATCATGCCGAGATCAACTCCACCGGCTTCGAGGCTTCGTTGAAGTTGCTTTTCAATCGCTTGTTGCCCCGCCAGAATGTGTTACGCACATTCAACGTGGCATACAGCTACATCGACCAGAATCAGGACAAGGAGCCGGGCGTACAGTCGCTTTATGCCCTCGAGTATCTAAGGCATAAGCTCGTGGCAGGTCTCGGCCTGCACATCGTGAGCGCCCTTAACCTAAATGTCAACTACCGCTATCAGTATCGCGTAGGGTCATACACCGACCCGCAGGGTGTGTCTGTCACTTATAAGCCCTATTCGCTTGTAGACGCACGTCTGTCGTGGGACAAGTCGCGCTACAGCGTCTATGTAGAGGCCAACAACCTGTTAGACGCCACCTATGTCGACTATGGCAACGTGCCTCAGCCCGGCTTGTGGGTTATGGCAGGAGTAAGATGGAACGTTTGGTGACATCAATAGACCTTTCAGCGTGTCTGTCTCCGTCTGCGTCAATAATGCATTGCTGTTGACAGCATGCTGAAAGACATAAAATAAGTGGGCTGTTTGCGTATCGTAAATGGCCCACTTTCGTATCAAAACTCGGCCACTTTTGCATCGTAACTCTATCGGTTTCAGTCCGAAAGCAAATAAGATGTTTTTGCTTAGAGTATTTCTTAATTGTAATATTTAAATATTAAATGTGTAACCATTTTGAACGCTTTTACTTACGATTTTCTGCCTATCTTTTCAGCGAGCCATGCTTTTGGCTCTGTTTTCGATATAAAAACACGGATTTAATTTCTTATTGATTGATATAATTTGCTATTTTTGCATAGGATATACGTGTTTGGCTAAACAGATATTTGATATAGACTTTTGTCTGCATTACAAAAATATTCAAAGTATGAGGCGTTTTATTTATTTAATATTAATGTTGTTGATGTTGTCTGTTTCTTGTACCGATGATTCATGTCGTTATGAAGTTCTCGACCGTGCAGACAGTATTATGTCTGTTGATGCCGACAGTGCTCTGAACATTCTTAACAGCATGTCTGACAGTATGTCCTCAGCTTCTGATGCAGTAAGAAATCGTTATTATATTCTTTTGGCCAAGGCTCAGAACAAGGCTTTTGTTCCGTTTACGTCAGACAGCATGATGAAGACCGTTGCTGGATATTATGACCGTCATGGCTCGGCCAATGAACGCATGCTGGCTCATTATCTTCTTGGCTGCGTATACCGTGACTTGGACAGCATTCCTTTAGCTTTGCAGTGTTATGAAAATGCTGCAAGTATGGCCGATACAATGTCGGCAGATTGTGATTATGCTACATTGTGCCGTATTTACGGACAGAGTTCTGATTTGTTTGAAGAGGAGCTGATGCCACGAAATATGCTGGAGACTGCCGACTTGTTATATAAATACGCGATGAAGGCAAAAGACACATTGACAGCATTGCAAGCTTATGATACAAAGGCTGTCGCCTATTATTTGTTGTCAGACTTTGACATGGAAATAAAAACGAGTGAGAAGGCTTCACGACTGTATAAAAAGTATGGATTTAATCAAGAGTCTGCATTGGCTTTGGGCGGATTGATAGTTGCATATTCTGAACGTAAGGACTTCAAAAATGCATTAAGGTGTATAAAATGTTATGAGGCCGGTTCGGGCTATTTTGATGAAAACGGGAATATCGAGCATGGACGGGAGATATATTATTATAACAAAGGATTATATTTTTTAGGTGTTAACAAACTTGATTCTTCATTATACTATTTCCGTAAGTTACAGAAGGTAAAAGAGCCAACGTTAAACCAAAGACTTGCTGCGTCAAGGGGACTGACTTTGTTTTTTGAGAAAAACGGGCAAAAGGATTCTGCCTTAAAATATTCTTTAGTAAGTTATGAACTTAACGACAGCATTTGTACCGATTTGATGAAGTCAGGATGTTCAAGCGTACAGGCGCAATATGAGCATAACAGACTTCAAATACATGCTGATATGAAAGAACTTGAGGCACAGAAAGCTAAACTGGCAGCGTTAACCGTGTTTACAATATTGCTTGCCGTAATCTTTATTGTAATAATAGTTATAAGGAAACATCGTGAAGAGGCTGCACGCCAACAACTAGAATATGAGCACGACCGTCAGCGTCTGGTTCAGGCACAGACTGATCTTCAGCGCCTTCTGGCACAAACAGAAGATGAACGTAATGCCTTGGTTGAGGAATATCGGCAGACTATAGAAAAACTTACGTATAAGCTGAAAGCCGCGGACACTTCAAATGTAGAGGAACGGCTACAACGTTCACCAATAGCCCAAAAGTTTTTATATATGTCAGGTAAACCTGATATGAAGCCTTCTGCAAGTGATTGGAGAGAACTTCGTGCGATGTTTAATGCGGAGATTCCCGGATTTTATGCAAAGCTCAACAGCCGTAGTATTCTTCGTACAGAAGAATATGATTTGTGTATGCTTGTGCGCCTGCATTTTAAACCTTCAGAAATGAGCAATATGACCGGAATTTCGCTAAAGAATGTTTCGGCTATGCGTCGTCGTATGACTCAGAAGATTCTTGGACAAGATGGCTCACCAAAGGACTTGGATGAATTTCTCCTAAGTATAAAAGAATAGCATAAAGACTTGTAAGTTGTTGAATATTAAATATTTCAGGCGCTTGTAGATTTTTTGTAGATTAATTGTTGTAATAAATCTCTTATGCTTTATTGTTAAATTATTACTTTTGCTGAAAACAAAAGTGATGAAAAAAATTACGCAATTATTAGTTTCTTATGTCACAAAAAGTATTGTCGTGCGTACAATAAGCAGATGACATCTGTGGTTTGTTGAAGTATTGCCGCCAGGTGATTTCAATAAAATGACCTGTTGAAATCTGAAAATTTTGAATGGAAGACACTTTAAAAAACAATAGCACAATGAACAGAACTGTTTATTTTCTTATCGTCACATTGTTGACATTTATGTCTAATGCAGCGTCGGGGCAGGACAAATGCATGAATGCATTTACCGGAACACTCATTGAAGCCGGCACCGACAAGCCCGTTGAAGATGGATATGTGGGCATTATGCAGGGCGACTCGCTTGTGTGGTTCGGCGCTACAGACAAAAACGGACATTTCAGTGTCGACGGACTTGCAAAAGGAGAATACACGGTAAGTATCAGCGCGTTGTTCTTTAAAGATATGTCGGCAAGATTAGTTGTGGGCGACACACTGATAAACGTTGTATATGAACTTACACGTGAAGAAAAGAACATACAGCTCGACAACGTAACTGTTATGGCCGACCGCAGTCAGATTGTTACGCGTACAGCCAACGGACAGAAGTTCTTTCTGTCAGACAAGGCCCGTCGTCTGAGTAATCCTTTTGAGGCCTTGCAGGAAATACCATTGTTGATTTCCGACCCGGCGATGTCTAAAGTGACGATGCTCAATGGCAAGAGTCCGCTGGTGCTCATCGACGGCAACCGTATTAACTCGGGCATAAGTCCGATAAACCCTTCAGACATAGAGTCGGTTGAAGTTATCAACGTGGTGCCTGCACGCTATCTTCAGGAAGGCATCAGCGGCATAGTGAACATAAAGCTGAAAAAGAAGAAGGCACCCTATGTATGGCTCGAGGCTGCCACCCGCCACGACGTGCCTCTCGACAAAGGCATGGGCGTGTTCTATTTTGAAGTGGGCAATCCTAAATACAGCCTTTACGGCCGTGCCGCATATAATTATACATACCACGACGACATAGAGTCGGACATATTCAGACAGAACACCACATATGCCCAAAACTTCAGCGAGAAGATCCGCAGCAACGGCTATAGCGTGCTGGGTGAACTGCTGTTTAAATGGAGTCCTACACCGAAAGACTATTTTGCAGCTAACGCCTATGTCAACACTTCAGACACTAAGACCGACGGGAGCGGCGAGGGCAGCTTCAGTTCGGGCGAAAGCATGGCTTATGTCTTCACATCGCGCGACAGAAACGAGAGCGTTATAGCCACCACGAGTCTTTATTATAAACATTCGTTTGCCGAAAGCAACAATCTTGAGGTGCGCATGGCATATAATTTCAACAGCAACGACTACAGCACAGAGCGCACCGACGTGTATGGACAAGACGTGTCGGCGTCTGATCTGATATACAACAGCCGGCGTAACTCGGGCATGCTCATGATTGACTATGCCCGCGACTACGACAACGGCAACTCGCTTACGCTTGGCAGCCATACCTCACTGCTTCATGACAATATAGAGAACAACCATTATCCTGTGTTTCTGCACAACGAGTTAAACCAATATCTTTACGGAGGATTCGGCGGAAAGATAAAGAGCGTTTACTATATGCTGTCTGCCGGAGTGGAAGGAATATGGCTGAAGGCTGCCGGCAAGACCAATCACTACTTCAAACCGCGCGGCTCGGTTAGCGCAACATGGATGATAAACCGCAACAACTCGTTGCAGCTGAGCTACACGCTGAGCAACACGGCGCCATCGGTATCGAACCTTAATCCGTATAACATTTCGGCCGACTCGCTTGTCGTGGAGTGCGGCAATCCTTACCTGAAGCCGCAGACCATGAATTATATAGGTCTAAGCTATACCTACAATTGCGGCAACCTGTATCTGACGCCGGGAACTTATTACAAGAGGATAACCGACATGATTGAGCAATACGGGTTTACCGACAACGGCATTTATACAAATACCTATGAAAACATGGGACATTTTTCGCAGGCACAGGCCGGACTCGACGTCAGTTACCGTCTGCCGTGGGGCCGTGTGTATGGCGGAGGCGGATGGTATGCCAACTATTTTACGGGACAGTCGCCTCGTCATATGGCCTACGCAAGTTTCGGATTTAATCTGCGGTTTAACAAAGTTTCGTTCTATGGCAATCTGAACTATAATAACCGCGACTTCAGCGTTAATTCTTACACGCAGTATTATCGTCCGAGCTATGCCCAGGTGCAGGTCAACTATAATTTCACTCCCGACTTTTATATTGCGCTCGCCCTTCAGTATTTTACGGGCGAATTGCGCACAAAGACCGTGATGGACGACGGCAGTTACCATTCAGTTACCAACACCCGCTATAAGGAGTGCTGTCTGCGACCGTGGATACTCATAAGATACACGTTCCGAAAGAATCAGAAGCGCAAGATTAAACTTGAAAAAGTGTTGAACAGCTATGAAAAGGGCATATCCATAGAGCGTGAGAAATAATTATATGGGTAATTAAGACACGCAGTTTTTTATTTTGTTATTGCTCCCGTCTTTCTCACTTTTCTGATAAGACAGACTACGACCTTGCAATACAAATTAAAAAACTGTGTTTATTATTTTGTACCGCTCTCGCCTTTCACTATCTTTGAATAAGATAGGCTGCGGCTCGGCAATAAAAATAAGCAAGCTTCTTTTTGTATTTCTCTCACCTTTCACTATCTTTGAATAAGATAGGATGCGGCTTGGGTGAAAAA
>ENA-ORSI01002332-ORSI01002332.1-human-gut-metagenome-genome-assembly--contig:-NODE-2332-length-13994-cov-7.443217_pt1 | contig 13994 bp, 14 predicted proteins | sample MGYA00242187_ERZ509154 | MGnify/ENA primary metagenome ERZ509154 (study PRJEB26280, sample SAMEA2338627) | human gut metagenome | biome: human gut; feature: human-associated habitat; material: faeces...
CTTTGGCTGCCGGATTCGATTCGTTTGTCTGAGTACTTGCAATAAGCAGGCTAATGCCTGTTAAGCATGTGTACAACGTGTCAGCAATGTCCGTGTGATCTGCCGTACCCATGTTTTCTGATGCATTTCAACGATCTGGAAAGGATCGCAACGATGAAAAAGTTGACTTCCTTGATAGTCCCCATGGGCAGCGCCTGCGTCATGAGCTCGGCCTTGGCCGCCAATCCCGCAAAAGTGATGGTGATGCTTGCGCCTGGTTTTGAAGAAGGCGAAACGGTCGAAATTCTGGACGTATTGCGCCGCGGCGGCTTCCATGTTGACTCGGTTAGCATTGCCGGCGAACAGGTAAGCGGTGCGCACAAAATCACTAACAAGGCCGACAAGGTGCTCGGCAAAGACCTCAAGGCCTATCAGGGCTACGATATGATTGTTCTGCCGGGCGGCTGGACGGGCGTTGACAACATGATTGCCGACCAGCGCGTACATGAGCTCGTTCGTCACTACGACAAGTCCGGCAAGTGGGTGGAGGCCATGTGCGCCGCTCCCAACGTTCTGGCCAAGGCCGGCGTCATTCAAGGCAAGACCATTACGGCGTATCCGTTACTGAAAACCTAACTATTTCTACCCACCTACAATTTAGAGGGCTCAATGGTCGGTTTTCTTCCCCAGTCTACGGAAGCATTTACTTCAGGATGCCCCTTCAGCATTGATGCTCCCTCATCGGTTGAGGCATTGTTCCGCAGGGAATCAATGCCGCCGACCAGCTCGTCTTGCCGGCAGACTACCACTGGCGGGGCTAAGTCCGGTGAACTCTCGGACGGATCTTTCGGTGCCGAAGCACTCTCAGATCACCAGCTTTCTGTGTATTGACACAAATTCAGGGCTGCGTTCAGATCTCGATCCTCGACCTTGCTGCCGCAGTGCGGGCAGATCCAGTCTCGATCCGACAGCGTCAAGTCTTCGTTCTTGCAGTGATAGAAACGGCACATCTTTGAACTCGGATACCATCGATCTGCGACAATCAGCTCGCCGCCGCGCAACTGCATCTTGTAGCTCAGCTGCCGACGAAACTCTCCGAATCCGACGTCCGAAATGCAACGGGCCAGCTTGTGGTTCTTAAGCATGCCCTTCACGTTGAGATCTTCAATCACGACCGTGGAGTAATTCGACGCAATAAAGTTCGTCACCTTGCGCAGTGCCTCATTTCGAATGTCGGCAATCCGACGGTACAGTCTTGCAATGACCTTGCCGAGTTTTGCCCGGTTGCTTCCTTTGGCTTTTGTGCGCGACATCTTGCGCTGCAGCCGCTTGAGCTTCTGCAAGTACTTGCCCAAAGGCTTGGGTGCTTCGAAAACATGCCCGTCCGACAGCGTCACCATTTGCTTGACTCCAAGATCAACCCCGACACGGCCGTGATTCTTAGCCGGTGTCAGATGCTTTAAGTCCTGCAGTTCCAGCTGAAAGCTGATGTACCAGTCGTCTGCTACGCGACTGATTGTCGCAAAAAGCAGTTTGGCATTTTCAAAGCGCAAAGCCTCGTGCATTCGCACCTAACCGATACGCGGGATGCGAATGCGCGAACCTTCGACCTTAAAATCGTCGTTGGACAGCGTAAAGCTGTCGTGTTGGAATTTCTTCTTGAATTGCGGATAGCTGAAGTGCTTGGGATTCTTGAAAAAGTTCTGGAAGGCTTTTCCCAAATTCTTGATGCCGTACTGCACGGCGCACTTGCTCACCTCCAACATCCAAGGAAATTCAGTCTTTTTGATGCTGTTGATCTGCCGACGAAGTGCTGCTTCGTTGGGTTTGGGAAGACTCGGATCCTTCTTGTGTGCTTGATATTGCTTTTGCCATTGCTCAAGCGCCCAGTTGTAGGAAAACCGGGCAACGCCGCAGGCTCGCGCAAAATAGTCGGCTTGAGTTTTGTTCGGATCAAGCTTTGTACGAAATCCCAGCTGAAAGGTCGTCATTCTTCAATCTACGCTGCCTGCACGGCGCTTTTCATGCCATTAATAAGTTTTTGGTTCTTTTTGCTGCGAGAGCCGTAAAGTCGCGCGCTGAAAACCGTGATAATTTCCAGCACATCCTTGTCCAAACTGATGCGAGGCCAAGTGCTACGCACCCAGCCTACTGTTTGGTGCCAGATTTTTTTCGGATCGGAATGTTGAACTGCTGTTCGGCCAGCTCAATCATGTGCGAGTATCCGGCACTACGCAACTCCTCGAGATCAAGGGCCTTTTTGAGCCTCTTGATCTCCTTGAGAGCCTCGAACAGGGTGAGCTCTTTGGAGTCAACCTCGGACTTTTGTGAGGTATCAGACAATAAGCTCTCCTCGATATAGCGACCAATCCATCCGTAGACAACTTGGACGATGCTGAGATTAAAGCGCGAAACGATTTGCTCAACCGTTTGCTCTTTCTCGAGCAATTGTCTCACAGCTTCAGCGCGTTAATCGGGCAGGGCTCTTTGCCCCCATTTTGCACAAAACTGCCAGTTGCCTGTTCCAACAAAGTCGCTTTCATCCATTTTTGACACGTATTTCCTTTGCGGAAAGTGTCAACTTTTTTCAGGCCAAAACACTCGAACGTATCCTGAAATCCTTTGCGTTCGAACGGCGAAAAACTGCTCTCAATGTAAGCGATACGAAGTAGCGGTCGCGTATCAATTTCGCGGGAGGTCCCGGCCGCAAAAGATGACATCGTGATCGACAGAAAACAGAATGAACAAACCGACACCAAAATCTGTTTGATCTGCATGACAGAGGACTTCGGGAACGTTAGCAAAAGAAAGCGAGGGTCAACCTCGGAAAAAAAGCTTACAACACAGCCCATTGTAACGAATCGGAACGAACAAGTTTGGTTTGTTTCATGTCATTACTACAGATCGGATATGAGCTGTTATTCAGCATTGATTTTCCTGGTAACCACAGTAGTTTTCTTGTTTCTTCGCTACCTATATTAAGTCATATATAAGCTTTTATATATTCCTTTCTACTCTCGTATTTCATCGTTGATTTGCATCTCGTCTTGACAGCATCAGCCGTCAGTCTGTTAATATGGCCGGCGTTGACGATGCTAGAGCGCGTCATATTCGAGAGACTTTTACCGATTGCGAGACCCCGATATGGCTACCGAGATCCTCACCGTGTCCGATCAGTTTTCCCCCTCCTCCCGCCGAAAGGCCGTCTGCGCTTTTCTGCGCAGTTTCGCCGGTTCAGGCGACACCCAGTTCCAGTTTTCTCACTTCCCGTCAACTGACGGCAAGACTGTTTGGCTCGGCGAGCACACTCTTTTAGCCGACTGTTTCGAAACGCTGGCGCTCGGCCACGGCATCCACGAGATGATGCACGTCGAGCACACCGACTTTGAAAAAGGTCAATCTGTTCACAACCTCATTCACCGACTCTTGAACGTCGTAGAAGACGTCCGCATTGATCGTCTCGGAGAAGAAAAATCTCCCGCCTACAGAATCTGGCGAGAAAAGCTTGCCGACTACCGAGAAGCCGACGGCACCTTGAGGGCAGTCACGCCGCAGAAATTCACATCGGCTCCTATCGAATGCGTCGTGACTTGGCTTCACTGCGAACTGATGGCGCACGCCGGTTACCGTTGGGCACTGCGCAATCTGTCTCAAACCCGCGATCTTGTCCGACCGATGCCCAAATCAATCCGGCGAGCCTTGCTCAAGGAGTCCCTGAAGGTCGATCACGCAAAATCCACCGGCGATTGTCTGAAGATCGCGCACAAACTTTTCAAGATCCTGACGCGGTTCAAAGACGAACAAAACCTTCAGCAGACACCGACCGGAGAACCGGAAACAGGAAAAACGGCAAACCTCTTTGAGTCGCACGAAGGGGAAAACACATCTGAAAACAATCCGGCTGAATTCATCGAAAAGCTTTTCGAACAGCCCATGAGCAGTGCGCCGGCAACGCAATACCGAATGCGACGAGCACAGTTGCCAACCACTGCGGACACCGTCGGCGCCGGCATTTGCGACGTCGAACCGGAATCCTCCTACAGATTGAACCGTTGGCCGTCGGACTCCTCGAAGCTCCGGGACTGCGGGCTGCGACGCGAATTCATTCGTCAGTTTCAAGAACTTCAAAAGAACCTCGGCAGCCTCACGCAGAAATTCTCGCAACTTCTTAAAACCAAGGATTATTTTGCCGACTATGGATTTCACAAATCCGGAAGCGATCTGCGCGACGATTGGGTCGATGCCATGGCCTGTTCCGATCACCGACTCTTTGAAGTGGCTGCCACGGGCAAAAGCGTGAACGCTGAAATCTGCGTGTTGCTCGATCGCTCGGGATCGATGGGCGTCTTGACGATGACACTTGCCAAAGCCGCCGTCAACGCTCTGGTGCGCGCCGTCGATCGCATCAAAGGTACGGCCTCGCGCGTAGCCCTCTTTCCTGGGCTCGACAACGACCATATTGCACTTCTCAAAGACACTAAGGAAACGCTTGCTTCATTTGAACACAAGCTGCCTCCGGTCGACGCCTATGGCGCTACGCCGATACAGGAAGCCATGCGCTGGGGATTGGATTCCTTCAAGCTGTCGCGAGCACGCAATAAGCTTCTGGTCATCATCACCGACGGACGGTTCAATGCGCAATACGCGCAGAGTATGCAGGAAAAACTCAAAGCCGCCGGTGTTGAATTCGCATTAATGTCTATCGGCATTAACAACAGCGAAGCTGCCAGAAACCACGTGTTGGTTCACCGGCCCGATCAGATCAACAGCGGGCTCTTGCAACTGATGTCACAAACGGAGTTTGCAAGGACGCTCACGCGATAAAAAAAGTCCCGCGCAGGTTTCAACTCCTGCCGGGACCGAAATTTTTTCAAACGAAAATCGACGCTTTATCAGAGCTCGTCGCCGTACTTTTCAAGGCACTTCTTGAGATGCACTTCTTCGCCGAGATCGTCATAGCACTCAAACGGCTGGTGAATCCAGGGGCTGTCCTTGAACGTGATCACGCTGTAGTCGGGCTTGAAGACAGAGCAGGCCTTAACCCAAAGAACGGCCACGCGGATTTCAGTGACTTCCGGATAGCACTTGCGCAGATGCTGAACCACACGGCGGATCGTTTCGCCCGAGTCGCAGAGGTCGTCGACCAGAAGGAGCTTGCCCTTGAGTTCGGTCACACCCGTGATGTACTTGGCGATGTCGAGATCACCCTGCACGGTGCCGGCCGCTTCGCGATAGGAGCTCGTCGTCATGATTGCCAGCGGCTTGCCGTAGATGCGGCTGAAAAAGTCGCCGGGGCGCATGCCGCCGCGAGCCAAGCAAAGCAGAGAATCAAACTGCCAGCCGCTCTTGGCCACACGGGCCACAAGCCGTTCGCAAAGTTCAATATAGGTATTCCAGTCAAAATGGGCGTGGGTGGTTTCAGCCATGTCTGCTTAACGAATTGTGTGGGTTTGGTACGTCAAAAGGCGGAGTCCGTTGGGAAACCGCCTTTGTGTTTTTTGTTTTGAGGAGCGATTTTAGCTCAGGCCACACCGAAGGGAAAACTTTTTGGTCGAGCGGCCCGAACCAATGCTCCATTAAGCGAACGGATCGTTCAAAAGAATTGTCTGGTTGCGATCCGGCCCCGTGGACACGAGAGCGATCGGGCAACCGGCCACTTCGGAGAGGCGCTGCAGATACTTCTGAGCGGAAGCCGGAAGATCTTCCCAACGAGTCACACCGAATGTGCTTTCGTTCCAGCCTTCGAACTCTTCGTAAACCGGTTCGCAAGCGGCGGCAGCGTCTGCACCATAGGGCATCAGATCGACTCTTTCACCGTTAACGGTGTAACCCACACCGAGCTTGACGGTCTTCATGCCGTCGAGCACGTCGAGCTTCATGATGGCAAGGCCCGTGAGGCCGTTGATCTGAACGGCACGGCGCAAAGCAGCACCGTCAAACCAACCGCAACGGCGAGGACGGCCCGTCACGGCACCGAATTCGTTGCCTTTGCGGCGCAGTTCTTCGCCCACTTCATCAAGAAGTTCGGTCGGGAACGGACCGGAACCGACGCGGGTGCAGTAGGCCTTGGTGATACCGAGCACATAGTTGAGACGGTTGGGACCGACGCCGGCGCCGGCACAGGCCGAACCGGCCACGACGTTGGAGGAAGTCACGAAGGGATACGTACCGTGGTCGATGTCGAGCATCGTGCCCTGGGCACCTTCAAAGAGGAACTGCTTGCCCTCTTGCATCTGCTTGTTGAGTTCTGCGCTGATGTCGGCGACAAGCGGACGCAGACGTTCGGCATAGCCGAGCGTCTTGGCGATCACTTCTTCCGGATCGAGCGGTTCGGCATGCAGGTAGTTCTTGAGCGTGAAGTTGTGCAGATCCATCACGGAGCGCACGCGTTCGGCAAAGCGTTCCGGATCGAACAAATCGGCAACACGAACGCTGCGGCGAGCGACCTTGTCTTCGTAAGCCGGACCAATACCGCGGCCTGTGGTACCGATCTTGTTTGCGCCGAGCGCGGCTTCGCGCGCGTGATCCAGCGCCACGTGATACGGCATGATCAGGGGGGCGTTGCCCGAGACGCGAATGCGCGGTTCAGCATCCACTCCGTGACTCTTGAGTTCTTCGATTTCAGAGAAGAAGGCTTCGGGAGAAAACACGACACCGTTGCCGATATAGCAGCGAGAGGTCGGATGCATGATGCCCGACGGGATCAGACGCAGAATCGTTTTTGCGCCGTTGATCACGAGGGTGTGACCGGCATTGTGACCGCCGTTGAAGCGAACGACGCCGTCGACGCGCTCGGTGAGCCAGTCGACAACCTTGCCCTTGCCTTCGTCACCCCACTGGGCACCGACTACCACGACATTTTTAGACATTGGGACTCCTTCCATCCGGAATTCAGAGGGCCTTGAGTTCAAAGCCCGAAGAGGTTCTAACTAATTCTTTCGTAATCACAAACTGTTCGAGCACGTCTTCGTCGCGCTCGCCGGGCAGCAAGCGTACGACGATATGCCCTTCGTCGCGAAGCTTTTCAACCTGTGCTTCAAGGTCGCGAGCAAGCGGTCCTCGCGCCACAACGGCCTGCGGACGGTGCGAAGCGGCCACCTGCAGGCTCGCGAGCGCACGCAGGTACACCGTAAAGCCACAGGCCGGTCGCGAGCGACCGAACGCCAAACCAACACCATCATAGCGCCCGCCTCTCAAAACCGCCTGAGCATAATTCGGTATGTTCACCGAGAACGTTATGCCCGTGAGGTACTGATAGCCGTGCACATCGCAGAAGTCGACACTTACTTCGTCAGCCCCGCAGATGCTCGCAAGCTCTCGAACTTCCCGCAAAGCAGCCTGAATTTCGGGCTTTTGCGGCAGCTCGCGCTCAAGTATATCGAGAACGGAAACTTCTCCGAAAGTCCGCAGCAAAAGCTGCAAAGCCTGCTGGACTTCCGGATCAAAACCAACGGCGGCTTGCGCAAGTGCAACCGGGTCCTTCATGCGAAGCGCCCGCACCACACCATGCACGCTTTCGTCGGAAATTCGTTCGCCCATCAGGGCGTGCAGAATGGCCATGTGACCGATGTCAATGTGCACCACATCGATGCCGAGTTTTTTCAGAGTACGCACGGCAAGCGACATAATCTCAGCATCAGCCTCAATGCCGCTGGCGCCGAAAAGTTCGACGCCCGCAACCACAGGTTCTCGGCTTGCCAGAGGATGCATCGGACGCGCGTGCAGGCAGCTGCCCGCATAGCACAGGCGGCTCACGCCCTTGCGGCCCAGAATATGCGCGTCAATGCGCGCGCACTGCGGCGTCATGTCGGCGCGGATGCCGATCGTGCGGCCCGTACCCGGATCCATGAACTTGAACGTGCTGTTGTCCAAATCGCTGCCGCTGCCGGTCAGAAGCGAATCAACGTACTCCACCATCGGCGGCTGCACGAGCTCAAAGCCATGGACCTTAAAGAGATCCAGACACTTACGCCTCATCGACTCAAGCACGCGTGCTTCGCGCGGCAGAATATCCGAGAAATGCTCCGGAATAAGCCAACTGATCATATTCATTGAGCGCCTGTGCCGCATCGGCCGACCGGGCGGAAAAAGCGCTCCTCCCTCTTTGAAAATCTATTGTTCTTGACGCCTTGGGCTCATCACTTCCAGTAGAGCATGATAAGCCACACGGCCGCCAGGCCACCCGCCACCAGCACCGCGGCGATTCGTACCAGGACGGCATCGGGCAGATCGGCAGCGGTCTTGACGGCCTGCTTCCACTTAGCTGGAGCCACAAGCGGCAGAATTCCTTCGAAAACCGCCATGAAGCATAACGCCAGAACGAGAGTTTTCATGCGCAGTCGGCCCAGATTTTTTTACTTTTCTTTGGAGTTTTTGAGGTAATCGAAGAACTCGCCCGAGCCGTCCAGCACGATCATGTCGGTCGACTTACCGAAACTCTGCTTGTAGGCTTCGATGTTGCGGTAGAACTTCGCGAACTCGGGATTGCGGTTGAAGGCTTCGGCATAGACGGCATTGGCCTGTGCGTCGCCCTCACCCTTGATCTCCTGAGCCTGGCGATATGCTTCCGCCAGAATCACTTCACGTTCGCGATCGGCCTGAGCACGGATTTGTTCGGCCGCGGCAGCACCCTTGCTGCGTTCTTCGCTTGCTACACGCTTGCGTTCGGCTTCCATACGGCGATAAACGGACTCGGAAATTTCCGGCGTAAAGTCGACCCGCTTCAGACGCACGTCCACGATGTCGATACCGATGTCCTGCACGCGGGCCTGCAGGCCCTTCTGGATCTCGTTCATAGCCTTTTCGCGTTCGCGGGACGTGATTTCGTTGACCGTTCTGCGGTTTACGGTCTGATTGAGCACGTCGCGCAACAAGGCGGCCACTCGGTCTTCGGCAGCACGTTCATTGCCGATGAAGGACACCCAGTACTTACGCGGATCGGAAATGCGCCAGCGCACGAAACTGTCGATCAAAAGATTCTTCTTTTCGCTCGTCTGGACAAGGTCGGCGTTGGGCGCGTCGAGCGTCAGGATGCGCTTGTCGAGATAAACGATGTTTTGCAACGGCGCCGGAAGCTTCACGTAGAGGCCCGGTTCGCTCTTGACGTCTCGCAGTTCGCCCAAGGCAAACACGAGCGCGTATTCACGTTCGCCGACCGTATAAAGGCACAGTTGGGCGGCACCCACCGCCACTACGGCAGCGACCAAAAGGGAAGTCAGTTTTTTCATAGTCTTCGTTTCCCCTCAAATCAACGGAGGCGCTCGCGAGACAGAGCACGGGAGGCTTCCGGCTGCGGGGCGGCTTGAGCTGTCGGAGCAGCAGTCACGGCCGAACCGGCTGTCGCACTGTTTTGGGCCTGCGTCTTGGCTGCCGAAGCGCTTTGTTCGAGCAGCTTGTCAAACGGCAGATACAAAAGGTTGCTGGCACCCTTAGATTCAACCAGAACCTTCTTGGTGTTGCTGTAGACGTCGCGCATGGCGTCGATGTAGATACGGTCGCGCGTCACCTGCGGGGCCTTTTCATACTGTTCTAGCACCTTGCTGAAACGCTCCGCATCGCCTCGCGCTGTCTCGACCACGCGGGCCTTGTACGCTTCGGCTTCCTGGTTCAGACGAGAGGCCATACCACGGGCCACCGGCACGACGGCATTGGCATAGGCCTGACCTTCGTTAATTTGACGCTCGCGGTCCTGACCGGCCTTGACTGCATCGTTAAAGGCTGCCTGCACCTGCTGCGGCGGCTGAGCGTTCTGAATGGCCACGCTCATCACCTCGATGCCAGTCTGGTAACGGTCGAGCATGGCCTGCATGGCCACCTGCACGGCAGAGGCGATTTCCTGCTTGCTTTCAAAGAGCACCGAGTCCATGGTCTTGCGGCCGACGACTTCGCGCATGGCCGATTCGGCAGCGTCAAATACGCTGCGGTCCGGATCGCGACTGCGGAAAAGGAAGTCCTTGGCGGCATGCGGCTTGATGCGGTACTGGACGTTGAACATCACGTCGACGATGTTTTCATCGTCGGTAAGCATCAGCGCTTCCTTAAGACGCTGCGTCGTGCCGCGCATACCGATCTCGGCCTTGCGCACACTCGAAACGTCGACGATTTCGACGTCCTGCACGGGCCAGGGCATGCGCCAGTTAATGCCGGGTGCGCTGTCCTGCGTGTACTTGCCGAATGTCGTCACCACGCCGATCTGACCTTCGGGAACGATGTAGATGCCGCTGGCAAGCCAGGCAATAGCAGCCACGCCCACGAGGCCGGCGATGCCGCGCACCGAAAATGACTTCGGATCACGACCGAAGCCGCGGCGTGCACGCGGCGTGCGCGGAGGCGGAGGCGCCTGATTGTCGTCGTCACGTTGCCACGCGGGCTGATCCTCTTGACGAGGCACTTCATCGTCGCGACGAGACTGCCACGAGCCCTGGTTCTGACGATTGCCGCCGGCGTCGCGTCCGCCGCCGAGAATCGAATTAACCATGCGGTTGAAATCGTTCCAAAGCTGATCAAGATCGTTGCCTTCGTTGCGGTTGCCGCGCCGATCGTTCATATTGCCGCGATCGTTGCCGACAGCCTGTCGTTCGGCCTCGTCGCGACCGTTTTCGTCGTCGCGAGGATCGGGTTGATTGCGATCCTGATTCTGCTGATTTTCCTGTTCGTCATTGCGGGGCTTGTCAGAGCCCGCAGAACGGCCCCATTGCGGGTCATTGAATGACATGGAAGTATCCCTGTTTCTAGATGGTTCTATCGCATTCTTTTCGCCCGCAAGTTCCCCTCGAAAGGGACGTCGGGCAACTGTTGCAGTTTAGCATTGCGCCTTGAGGCTCCCGAGCGGAAAAAGCGCTTGATTAACCGCTTGTTACCAACGCTCACGAAGCAGATTCGAAAAGCCTTTCGGCACCAGGAAACGCCCCGCTTCAGAGCAGCGCTTCGAGTTCCTTGAGAGCCTCATCGTCGCTTTTTGCCGCCGGCCTTTCCTCTTCCCAGAATTCAAGCTCGCGCGGTACGCTCGCATTCTCCTCGCGGACCTTTTGGGCTTCCTGAGCGAGAACGTCTCGCAACAGATCAAGGCCGGCGCCGGTTGCCGCACTGATCGTCACGGAGCGCACGGTGCCGTCGGCATTGCGCTGCACGGCGGGCTCAAGCCCCGACACATCGCATTTGTTATAGACCACGATTTGACGGATGGCATCGGCGCCGATCTGCTTGAGAACGGTCGCAACAGAGGCCATCTGCTCTTCGCGCACAGTGCTCGCGGAGTCAACAACATGCAGCAGAATGTCCGCATGCACCGTTTCGTCAAGCGTCGACTTGAAGGCTTCGACGAGCTGATGCGGCAGTCCGCGGATAAAGCCAACGGTGTCGGACAGAACAACGGTTTGTTCGTCGCTCACCCAGCAGCGGCGCGCCGTGGTGTCGAGCGTAGCAAAGAGCTGATCTGCCGCGTAGGCCTTCTCTCGCACCAGTCGATTAAAAAGCGTGGACTTGCCAGCGTTGGTGTAGCCCACGAGACTCACCGTCGGCGTATCGCCCTTCAGGCGGGAACGACGCTGGGTGTCGCGCTGTCGGGAAAGTTTTTTGAGCTGTTCGCGCAGCATCTTGACACGCGCGCCAATCATGCGTCGGTCAAGTTCGATCTGCTTTTCGCCGGGGCCGCCCGTCTTGCCGAGACCGCCGCGCTGGCGCTCCAAGTGCGTCCAACCGCGCACCAGACGCGTGGAAAGATGCTCGAGACGAGCAAGCTCGACCTGCAACCGACCTTCCTTACTCTTGGCGCGACGGCGGAAGATTTCGAGGATCAGTTCGGTGCGGTCGAGAACGGGAAGCTCGGTGACGTTGGCGATATTTCGTTGCTGTGCAGCCGAAAGCGCCGCATCGAAAACGATGCAGTCGGCTCGGGCTCCCTTGGCAAGCATCTTGATTTCTTCGATCTTGCCGCTGCCCAGATAGGTTGCCGGATCGGGCTTGTCGCGCCGGGCCTGAATCAGCCCCACGGGTTCGAGATTGTCGGAGCGCACGAGCTCGGTGAGTTCCTCGCCCGCATCGAAATGCCGTTCGCGTCCGACCGCTACCGTCACAAGAAAAGCGCGGGCCGCTTCAGCTTCCCGCGCACTGTCAAATTGAAATTTTGTCAACTCAGTTGAGAGCCTTGCTGGATTCGGAAATCACGGAAGAACCGTGCCGGTGCTCGGGACAGTCACGGGACGGGTGGGAACCACCGTGCTGATGGCGTGCTTGTATACCATCTGCGTGACCGTATTGCGAAGCAACACCACATACTGGTCAAACGCCTCGATCTGCCCCTGCAACTTGATGCCGTTGACCAGGTAGATGGAAACCGGAATGTGTTCCTTGCGAATCGCGTTCAGAAAAGGATCCTGAAGAAGCTGTCCTTTGCTTGCCATTTTGTATTCTCCGCCACGTCCTGCGGTAGGCGACGACCTCCCTGTCGAGTAGAGCGCCGCGCAAAGACGTGAAAATTGTTGTTGTGTTCTTATCAGCACAGAGTCAGACGGACGTTGCCGTTCGTCGGACTGAATGGACTGCTGCCAATTCGAAACGATGCGGCTTAGATAAAAGCTCAAGCCGCCCTCTTAAATCGTAGTGCAGATTGTATCCGCAAGGCGCGGCGTTTTGGCTCAAAATGTGCGCAAAATGTTGCAGTTTTCGAGCTTTTTCGCAAATCACCATCAAAACCGCCCGTAACGAGGCTTATTTCTTCTTTTCGTCCTCGGCATACGGATTGCGGCCGGTCTTGAGTTCCACACGCAGCGGCGTTCCGGCAAGATTGAACGCATCGCGGAAAACCCCTTCGAGATAGCGCTTGTAGCTGTCGCTTACCGCATCGAGGCTGTTGCCGTGGATCACGATCACCGGCGGATTCATGCCGCCCTGGTGCGCGTAGCGCAGCTTCGGACGGGTGCGGCCCACGCGCGGGGGCTGCTGCTGTTCGACGGCGGCCATCATCACACGCGTCAGGCGCGGCGTCGAGAGCTTGGCAAAGCTTGCCGCATGCGCGTCCTTGACGGCCTTCATCAGATGGTTAAGGCCGTTGCGCTTGAGAGCCGAAATGTGGATGAATCGAGCCCAGCGCAGGAAGTGAAACTTACGTTCGATGTCGAGATCCACCATGGAGCGCTTGTAACTGTCGACACCATCCCACTTGTTGACGGCGACCACAAGCGCACGGCCTGCTTCAAGGGCATAGCCGGCAATCTGAGCGTCGGACGCGGCAATGCCTTCCGTAGCGTCAAGCACCAAGATGCAGACGTTGCAGTCCTCGATAGCCTGCAGGGTCTTCACAACCGAGAACTTTTCAACGGCTTCAAACACGCGTCCCTTGCGGCGCAGACCGGCCGTATCGATCAATCGGAACGGGATGCCGTCGGATTCGAAATCCACCTTGATGGCATCGCGCGTCGTGCCCGGCATGTCGTAGGCGATCAGGCGATCTTCCCCCAGCAGAGCATTGGCAAGCGTCGACTTGCCAACATTGGGGCGACCGGCCAAACAAACCTTGATTCGCTTGGGTGCATCGGGATTTTCTTCTTCCTCTTGCTCGGGTTCGTTGAATTCCTCGGGCAGTTCGCTGAGCACCTTCTGCATGAGCGGCAGTACGCCGTGGCCATGCGTGGCCGAGATGCGGATCGGCTCACCCATGCCGAGCTCGTAGAACTCAGCGGCGTGCTCGGCGGCCAGCCCCTCGCACTTGTTCACCGCGAGATAAACAGGGCGCTGGCAAGTGCGCAGACGCTGCATGATTCGTTCATCGTGCGGCGTCAGACCCGCGCGGGCGTCAGTGACGAAAATCACCACATCGGCTTCGGCAATGGCGGCCTCGGCCTGATCGGCCATTTCGCGCACGATGCCTTCGGACTTGACGGGCTCAAAGCCGCCCGTATCCACCACGATGTAGGGACGGGGGCCCACGCGACCCTGACCGTACTGACGATCTCGGGTCAAGCCCGGGAAATCAGCCACGATCGCGTCGCGGCTGCGGGTCAGACGATTGAAGAGCG
>ENA-ORSI01002341-ORSI01002341.1-human-gut-metagenome-genome-assembly--contig:-NODE-2341-length-13956-cov-4.272139_pt1 | contig 13956 bp, 11 predicted proteins | sample MGYA00242187_ERZ509154 | MGnify/ENA primary metagenome ERZ509154 (study PRJEB26280, sample SAMEA2338627) | human gut metagenome | biome: human gut; feature: human-associated habitat; material: faeces...
GGAGAAAAAACGCCGCCGAGCGAACGAGCCTGTCAGCTGCCCCAAGTGCGGCTCGACCTCTATTGCAACAGTCAACCGAGGATATTCATTGATGTGGGGTATCTACGGCAGCGGAAGCCCGAGGAATGTATGCCAAAAGTGCGGCTACCGATTTAAGCCGGGCAGCAAATAATTCAAGATGGAGAGAGGACTGCAGCTTCGTGCCGCAGCCCTCTTTTTTTACCCAATTTTTCAGCCGCTCGCATAAACACATGCTCCGCGCATTTAAACTCCACAATTTGACATTTCTTTGATTTTGTGGTATCATATAGAAAAACGCAAGGAGGAATTCCATGGAGAAAAAATACCTTTCAGACTGCATCCGTTACACGACGGATATCGCGCCGTATCCGTTCATTCAAATCTATTCCGGCGTTGGCAGCGGAAAAAACACGTTTGTTGACGCGCTCGCCAAAGGCTATGAAGAAAGCCAGCCGGATGGGCGCATGGAAACGCTTGAGCCCAAACGCGTCCTGTGCATCACCTCGCGCAGAGCCAAAGTTGACGAGCTGAAAAATGCGGAGGACGTTGCATATGGGACGCAGGTGTTGGAATATGAAAGCCTTGATTACGTCGAGGATTTGGACAGCTATTTTGCGTCGAAGCGTGAACTGTCCTGTAACGGTATCTGGGGCACGATACCCATTTACCAGCGAAGCATCGCCTGCACGAACGCAGCCATCGAGCGATATTTGGAAAAGCACTACAGAGCCGACAAAGCGGAAGACTTTCTCTGGAACCGGTTTGATATCATCGTCGTAGATGAAGCGCACGCCGTCGTGGCCGATGCATCCTATCAAACGGCACCTTATTACGTCCATTCGCTGATAAACCAAACGCTCAAAATGAACGCTGCCGGAAAAACGAACTGCAAAGTCATTGTCATGACAGGCTCGCCGCAAATACTGGAAGACTTTCGGCTGCCGAAAAACGGCCACGCGATTGACCTCATGGATAGATGTGTGCGCGTTGAGCCCAAACACGTCCTGCTTGCAGATAAAGCCGAAGTCACGGAGGACATGAAGCAGCGTCTGGCCGCAGGCGAAAAAGTCATCTACTTTGCAAACAGGGTCAGTACCGTCTTAAACCTCTACCGAAATGCGCTCCAAGAATACAGGAACGAGGCAGCCGTGTCCTTTTCCTCTGATGATGAGCTGGACAAGCAGGAAAAGGAGACCCGCGAAATCCTTGAAAAACGCGACGAAATTCAGGCATACATTGCCGAGAATCAAAAGCTGCCGGATGATATCCGGCTTTTTCTCACGACGAGCAAAAACAAAGAGGGCATCAACATAAAAAACGCGGATATCAAGACGATGTACATCGAGACGCATTCGCAGATCGACGCGATACAGATGGCGGGACGTGTGAGAGCGGGACTGGATCAGCTGTATATCGTGACGGATGCTGTCCAAAACAGCGCGCCGGAGAGTCCGTTTGAATACGAACTCTCCGGCCGCGCAGATTTGAAAGCAAGCCTGAACGCACTCCTTGCGCAGAAGAAAGAAGACGCAGGTATCGCAGAGGGGGCTCCGTGGTCTGTACAGGAGCACGAAGAAATCAGGAGCTATATCGCGTACATCCAAAAGAAATTCCCACATTTCTGCTACGACTATTTTGCCGATACGTTTTGCCTCTATTCGGACAGGCACAGCAGCCGGAGATACTATGCTGAGCAAAACGCGGCGTTTGTGCGCGCAAAAGAAGAAGGCAGCCTGTTGTCCCTCGTTGGAAAGTGGTTCCCTCAAGCGGATATTGCCTTTGCCAACAAGAAGCAGCAAAGAATCGACGCGTATTTCCATGCGCAGGACGTTCTGAACGTGCCGCTCGAAAAGAGCGCTGTGCAGGAAATCAAGGCATATCTCGAAACCGTCATTGGTCAGCCCTTCCGCAGCTTCAATCATTTCATGCGGCCCTATGGCTATGCGATCAGAAAAGCCTCTGGCAACACAACGAGCCCAAACTACGGCAAACAGATCATCACAAGGATCGGGACAGACAAAACGTGAAAGGCGGGGAAAGTTTCTCGCGTTTCCTTTTATACCGCAAAAATTTGCCCCCAACGGCAGCCAACACTTCGTGTCGGCGCCAAACTTGCAGCGCAGTACGTGCTGCGCCCGTTCTGCTCGCTTGAATTTTGCCTGCTCGCTGCGCTCGTCAGCCAAAATTCGTTGAAAAGCATAATCGTATAACGTATAAAAAGGGCGCGAGGTTTACAAGGGTGTCTCCGAAGACAATTCGCAGTTACCCTTGTGATTCTGATCTCATTTAGCGTTTTTGTGCGGCTTCGGAAGCAGAAATAGATGCAATTTCTACACGGTCTGTCGCTTACTGAGCGTACAAAAATTGGAATCGCACAAGCATTTTCCATTAAAAACACAAACATGGACGCCCTGTCGAAAAGGACGCCCATATTAGCGAATTGGATTGTTTAGAAAGCCGTGGCCGGGAGGGCCGGAATCAGGTTGCTGCGTTCTCGGCTTTTGTTACTGTTTTTACCGCGAGTGCCTGTGCCGGTTTCATCAGCAAAATGCATACACCGTTAAAAATCAGAGAGCCGACGATAAAGGTTCCGAAAAACAGGGGGATATGGGTCGCGAAGGCAGTGGTGTCGATACAAGCGCAAGTCAGATATGCAAAACCCACGTTGTTCAAAACCTTCGGCGCATAGGGGTGCAGGACAATCAAAATGAACAGCACAATCGCAAGAGGAATCAGGAAGCCAAACAGGCTGCCAAGAACGGAGGTCAACGCAGTCACGGCAAGCAGCGTGAGCGCTGTCAGAACCAGTCCCACGAGTCCGCCCAATTCAACGGTTATAAACCGATCATTGACGGTTCCTTCTTCCATTGTGAACAGCATGATATTGCTGATGAAAATGAGCCAACTGTACTGAAAGTTGATCACGTGCAGAATTGCGTTTGCAATTACGATCCAGACGAGGAGCATCAGCCTGAAATAGAGCAAGAATTTCTTTTTGATTTGTTCTCCCATTTTCATTTCCTCCAATCGGGAAGTGGTGGTCAATTTAGCGTATAGAAGTCCACGGGGCGAACTTTTTCCGCCTCAAATACGCCCTGCTCACACAGCAGACGCTCGTATTTGGCGCTGTCCAGGATGTAGAACTGTTCTTTTTCCAGAGCAGTAAAGATGGTTTCAACTGCAATATCCAGCGGAGCCCCACTGTCCAGAAGCATTTTGTTGAATGCAACCATGCCGGCGTACTGCTCCGTGTGATAGTACGGCTCGTCATCGTGGATAGCGAAGCGCTCAGGACGATGGCGATCGGTCAGGTGCATTTCCGTTTGGACATATCCAGGGCAGAAGATAGAGATGTCGATATTCGCGTTTTCAGCCTTCAGCTGCTTGTACACGCATTCAGACAGCGCTACGGCAGCGTGCTTGGAGCTGAAGTATGCAGGCGCACCGTTCATAGAAATCAGACCGGCAATGGAGCAAACATTCAAGATCTGGCAGTGCGTGCCCTGCTTACGCATCTGAGGCAGGAATTTCTGCATCATGAACCAGTGGGAGTAAACGTTGGTCTCAAACACCCAGCGCAAGTCCTTTTCCGGAATGTGCTCCACATCGGACAGTGCCGATACGCCGGCATCATTCACCAGAACATCGCAGCGGCCGAACGCATCCATCACGGTATCATACACTTTGGCACACTCGTCCAACACGCTCACATCCGCCTGAATGGCGATGCTTTTGCATCCCATTGCAGTGATTTCGGCTGCAACAGCTTTTGCCTCATCACCATGAATATCTACAACGGCGACATTTGCGCCGCGTTTTGCAAAGCCAAGTGCCAGAGCCTTACCGATGCCATTTGCGCCGCCAGTCACAACAACGTGCGCATCTTTGTAAGCAGTAAACATTGTATACGCCTCCTATCAGCATTTTCAAATGTTCCCCGCTCCCACGATTCAGGCGCGGGGAACGTCTATATTTATATTGTATCAGGTTTGCGGATTAATGCCAGATGCCAGACGCTGCACGCGCGGCTGCGCAACTACCTGAGATTCCGGATGCGTGAAGATGTAGAACTTCTCATCTTCCACGGCCGTAAACACGCATTCACCGACATACCAATCGGGAATACCGCTCATGACGCCCCGCTCACCGCGGATCTGTCCGGCTTTGTACTCGTCGCTGGTATAGTAGGGGTCATCGTTCATGGCAAAGCGCTCCGGACGATGCAGATCAGCCAGATGAATGGTCGTCTTTACGTAAGCGGGCACCAGACAGTGGATGTTGATGGGGTATCCTTGCTCCTTCATGGCAATATATACACTCTCAGATGCAGCAACACCGGCGGCCTTGGTCGCATGATACATGGTGGCTTTACCGGAGGTCATCAGACCGGCGGTCGACTCCACATTGATGATTTCGCAAGGGGTATTCTGCGCGATCATCTGCGGCAGGAAAACCTTCATGCCATACAAATGGCTCAGGAAATTCAGTTCCGTGATCCAATCAATATCCTGTTTCGGCAGCTTCCAAATGGCACCGGAAACCGCGCAGCCTGCATTGTTGACCAGCATATCTACGTGTCCGTAGTTGTCCATCGCCAGTTTCAGCAGAGCCTCGATGTTTTCATAGAGAGAGATGTCCGCGTGCTGACTGATGCATTCCACGCCCATGTCTTTGATTTCTGCGCAGGTTTTGGCCAGCTGGTCGCCATCGATATCATTCAGAACGATTTTCATTCCACGCTTTGCGCCTTCCACGGCAATCGCTTTACCGATGCCGCGAGAGCCGCCGGTGACGACAAGAACTTTATCCTTAAATTCTTTCATTATGCATACTCCTTTCTGAGTAAATCAAAATACGAATGCTTTTGCATAACCGGAGCTGGTTGCATCCGCAATGTTTCCGGGATTTGCGGTATCGCCAACAACGGCTACACGGTCAAATGCAGCCTCAAAGGCGTCCGCGATGGTCTCATCGGGATGAACGCCCATTGCAATGACGCAAACATCTGCCGGCACATCCAAGTCATAGCCGCTCGCAAGACTATTCACGACAACAGCGCCATCTTTCACACCCTTGAACATATGGCTGGTCATGATGTGACCGCCATCTTTTTCGATGTTGCCAACGACTGCGGCAGTTACGCTGCGGTACATTGCGGTGCCAACCGCGGGGGCCATCTCGATCACGGTCACTTCATTGCCCTTCGCCGCCAGATATTCTGCTGTTTCCAGACCGGTCAGGCCGCCGCCGATCACCGCGATCTTCTTGCCGGTGAATTCCACTTCTTTGGTGAGGACCTGCTCGTAAGAAACAGCCTTTTCAATCCCCGGAACAGGCGGGCAAATCTTTGTGCCGCCCGCGGCAACAATCGCACCGACCGCGCCGATCGCTTTGGCGGCTTCTACAGTGCCGGGCGTGTTCAGGCGGATTTCAATACCAAGATCCTCTGCTTCAAGCTTCAGAGTGTCAATAAACTCGCCGATCAATTCCTTGCAGGGCGGCTGAGAAGCAAGCTTCATAGAACCGCCGATAGAGTCGGACTTTTCAAACACAACCGGCTTATATCCGCGCTTGGCCAGAACGATGGCTGCCTGCAAACCGGCAGGGCCGGCGCCGATGACGGCAACTGTCTGCTGATTTCCGTCCTTGATCAGTTTGTCATCGCCGCGATAAGTTTCACGTCCCAGCAGCGGATTGACTGCGCATTCAATTGCGCGCCCCACGCCAGACTGCTTAAAGCAGTTCAGGCAGCCGATGCATTTGCGGATACGCGCGTCATCGCCGCGCTTTGCCTTGTTGGCGAACTCGGGGTCACAAAGATTTCCACGACCGATGCCAACGAAATCAGAGACACCCTCTTCCAGCAATTGCTCTGCGAAGGCGGGATGCTTAACTGTGTTGACGGCGATCACAGGAATGTGCACACTCTCCTTGATGCCCTTGGCCAGGTGCTTTTTCCAGCCCTCCTTAAACGTATAGGGCTCAATGATGGACCAGCCGGATTCATAACTGCCGGAGGAGATATTCAGACTGGCAACGCCAATGCTCTCCAGATACCGCGCGATGTGCTGGCATTCCTTTTCGTCCATACCATCATCCCAGAAATCGGTTCCGTCCATACGAACGGAGATCGGGAAGTCAGCGCCGCAGGCAAAGCGAATACCCACGATAATTTCTGTGGCGAAACGCATGCGGTTGAAGAAGTCGCCGCCGTATTTATCCGTGCGGTGATTGGTGTGAGGGGACATGAACTGATTGACCAGATAGCCATGAGCAGCGTGAACTTCCACACCATCGAACCCGGCGGTCTTTGCAATGACAGCGCCCTGATAAAACACTTCACCATGGCCTCGACTTCTGCGGTCGTCATTTCTTTCGGCACAACCCCCACTGTTTTGCACACTACAGGAGAGGGACCAATGACCGGATTGCCGTGCAGCGTGATTGGGAAGGCCTCGTTGCCAGGGTGGTGCAGCTGCATGAACATCTTGGTGCCATATGCATGTACACGGTCTACCATGCGGGTAAAGCTGGGGATCACATTCATATCTGTTGCACGCAGCTGACACGGCTGCGCAACGCCGGACAGTTCATCCACACGGCAGACCTCCGTGATGATCAGGCCGACGCCTCCTTTCGCGCGCTCCTCATAATAACGCGTGATTTCTTCAGATGCTTCGCCGGACGCAGCGGCAAAGCCAGTGCCCATGGGGGGCATGACAATGCGGTTTTTAATTGTGAGTTTTCCGATTTTGCCCTTTTCAAAAAGCTTTTCGTATTTCATACATACATAACCTCCTGATCACTTCAATTTTGCGAGTTGGAAACCGGGTGAAAAGCAGCTGGCTTCTCGAGTTTCCCTGACACGGCTGCACAGTTGTTTTCCTGTGTATGGCCTGAGTATATCGCACGATCGTTAACTTGTTAACGTGCGCGCGGCCTAAAAGCAAAAATGAAAATTGTGCGGCGTGCATAATTTTTATTTCACTCTTGCATTTGTCAGAGAAATCGCATAGTATTGTGAATGAGGTGACAAATCATGATGTCCCTGGATTTGGTCTCTGAATTGGAGAAAAAACACGACATTTTTGCCAAACACTGTTATGATAATCGACAGGTTTACTCGCTGGAAAATATATCAGATTTGGATCAAGAGCAGCAGCCGAAATCCGATGTTGTCTACTATGCATATGATTTGTCAACTCTGCACAATCGCAAATTGCCTCGAAATCTGATTTTTTGCGGTGAGTCCAGTTTTATATCCGAGCAGCTGATTCCCAACACGATCCAAATGCCAAAGAACGAAATGAGCGTCTTTCTGGAGGATGCGGGGGAACTGCTCCATTCCAATTACAAACTGCAGGACATTTATATCCAAATGCTCAATGCGGTCATGCGCGGCAAAGGGATCGGTGCCATGCTGGAAAATGTGGGCAATGCATTGAACACTTCCATTGCCATCATTGACATGTCCGGGAAAGTCATTTCCAATTCGATTCCTTTCCAGGTCGACGAGCCCGTTTGGCAGGAGAGCATCAAGAACGGCTATTGTCCGCCGCTGTTTATCGAGCACATCAAAGATGTCAAATCACAGCATGGTGAAGAAGGCGGAAACGGGCCTTTCCTTCGTCATTGTATCGACAATCATTTGTTTTATCTTTCCAATCGGATTATTCTCCAAGGCGAATTGTATGGTTACATATTCATGATTCAAGGAGAAAGAGCGTTCGATCCGCTTTGTTATAGCGTCCTGCCGCTCATCACGCAAATTACGACAGATTTGATTCTGAAAGAACAGAACATGGATGTGGTACGCAGCCGGGTCGTGACGGATTTTATGACAGACCTGCTCAACGGGATTCCCTTGGAGCAGATTCAGGCGCGCATCAACGCCGCGCAGATACAGTTTCCGAAGCGAATGTCCCTGGTTCTGGTGAAGCCTCGCTATTTTTCTACGGAGAGCCATGTGCAGAACAAATTGTGCCGACAGTTTCAAGAAATTTTTGAAACTGCAAGAACCGTTTATTACAACAAATCCATTGTTTCCATGATCCCTGTGGCAGAAAACAGTTTACAGATCGAATCGGAGCTGATGCACAAGATCATAGAATTCTGTGACGAGCACGAGTCGATCGCCGGTATCAGCAACCCCTATTCCAAAATCAATTACACAAAATCCTGCTATGAGCAGGCGGCCAAAGCGATGCGATTGGCCTCCATTCTGGACATTCCCGGGAACGTGTTTGAATATCGAAGGCTGGCATTCTATGACATTGCTGACCATCCGCGCGATTTGAAACGCTTGAGTCTCTGCTGCCATCCGGCACTGTCACTGCTGCGCAAATATGATAAGCAAAGCGGCAGTCAGCTCTATGAAACGCTGGAAACTTATACTGCTTGCGGCTTTAATAATGCGCAGACGGCAGCGGAACTGTTCCTGCATCGGAACACCTTAAGTTACCGTCTGCAGAAAATCAGTAACATGACGGGGCTGGATTTTGAAAAACCGGATGTACAATTTGCAATGCAGTACTCATTCCGCCTTGAGAAATTCATCTTCCAATTGAATCAAAGGCAAACCATTACCGGGCTCAACGGCGATTAAACGCCTGCGTATTTTCGCTGAAATAAATCTGCCGGCGCACGGTAAGCCTAAACTATGTCATCACAAGGATCAGGACGGCCAAAACGCAAAACTGGGGGAAAGTTTTCACGTTTCCTTTTATACCGAAAAAATTCACCCCCAGCAGCCAACACTGCGTGTCGGCGCCAGGCTTGCAGCGCAGCACGTTCTGCTCGCTTGAATTTTGCCTGCTCGCTGCGCTCGTCAGCCAAAACTCAATCAAAAAACACAATCGTATGAATAGTACCATCGCAAACAAGTGTGCTCGCCATGGATACAGAGCAATTTTTTCGGAGGAATCAATCGTCAATTCTCAGGCCAGTGCATGAGTCAACCACCTACAAGCAAAGCCGAATATTGCATCTGCACAGTTCGTTTTAAGCACCCCGCCCATCTGATTCCCAGCGCACAAAAAGCGCACAGCTGATGCGCTCGCGGCCAAATATGCGCAGCTGGTTTGCCTTCGCTGCGCTTGCATTTTTGGAATATTTACGGTATAATAAATGCGTAAAAACACTGGAGTATCAAGCTTTTCAGGGATTCCTTCTGCGTTAGGAGCGCACTAAGCGCCGTTAGCTCAGCTGGATAGAGCGTCTGGCTACGGACCAGAAGGCCGGGGGTTCGAATCCCTCACGGCGTGCCAAAAAGCTCGTGAAATCCAAGGATTTCACGAGTTTTTTTTATTTTCTTCCGCGTTTGTGTTCCCCCCGCAAATGGAGCAGCCGCACAGCTATCAGATCAGGATCCATTCTGCCGCAGAATACCGTGACCGCTGCCTTTGCTTGCCGTGATGGAAAACATGATTTTTATGCCTGCGTGAATCAGAAAAACCACCGGATTTTCCGCTGCCGAAGAAATTACCCGCTAAAAATTCAGATAATTTTGCTGTCTGCGGGCGAATTGATGTTGCATCGGTCGGAAAAAAGCTATAAGCTATTATGGAATCATGTAAGCAAATAGCAGCGAGGGGAGGCAGAGACAGATGCTCAAGAAAATGTGGTACGTCTACACCGTCTATGAGGAAAAGAGCTTTTCCAAGGCGGCTAAGCGGCTGTTCGTCTCGCAGCCGTCGCTCAGCGCCATGGTGAAGAAAGTGGAGAGCGATTATGATATCACCATTTTTGACCGAACCACAACGCCGATCTCGCTGACGCCGGAAGGAGAATATTATATCTCCGCGGCAAAGAAAATCCTGAGGCTGGACGCCGACATGCGGCAGCATTTCCGCGAGTGCTCCAAGGGGCTCAACGGCAGTGTGATGTTTGGCGGCGCGAGCTTTTTCTGTGCCAATATGCTCTCGGGGATCATCCGGCAGTTTCAAAGCGAATACCCCGACATTCATATCGGCTGGCAGGAACTGCGCAACGACGAACTGGCCAGTCAGATCCTCCAGAAAAAAATCGACTTTGCCTTTGAGGTCGACAAGATCGAGACGGATGGCATCACCTCGCTGAAGTTTGGCTCGGAGGAATTGATCCTGACTGTGCCCACCACCTTTGTGACCAATGCGCATCTGCGCAGCTGCTGCTTCCGCCCGGGTGATATGAGCAACGGTGTGCACAGTATTTACGAGGCGGAGCCGATCGATGTGGGCCTGTTCCGGGATGTGCCCTTCGTCTTTCTTCGGGAGGGAAATGACAGCTATTCCCGTGGGATCCAGATCTGCAAAAATGCCGGTTTTACGCCGAACATCATCATGCAGGTGGATTCTTCCATGACCACGTATCATCTCGCAGCCGTGGGCAATGGCGCCGCCTTTATCCGCATTTCCGCCCTGTCGCTCGAGGCATCGGGCAAACTGTGCTATTTCAGGATCGCCGACCCGCTGAACGTGCGGGACATTTTCCTTTACTACCGTGCGGCCGGCAGGTCCAGGGTGGAGGAAACGCTGCTTGCGTTTATCCGCGACATGGTCGGCGGCGTGCAGAAAATAGAATAATTTGCCATACGATTTTGGCTATAAGAAAATACACTTTTTTGTCTTGGACAGAAAAGTGTATTTTTTCTATAATCAAATTAAATAAATGTTTGATTCGAAAAAATTGATAGCATAAGTCAGAACAGAAAGTGAGGAGGTTTATCATGATTACAGACGAGAAAATTTTGTTCGACGATGCTTTTTTGAAGGAGATTCAGGACAAGTTCTACTACGTGCACGAGGATTATCTCGGCAGAAAGCGCCAGTTTTTTGAAAATTCCGGCGGTTCTCTGCGCCTGAAGGCCGCTGTCGATGAAAAAGCGCGGCTGGAAAAAATCCCCGACTGCCCCGAACGTATCCACGACACCTCCATGATGCTCAAGCAGGTCAAAGCGGACGGCATACGCGATATCATGCAGGTGATCTTCGGCGCAAAGTCCGGCGCACTGGTGACGGAGCTGACGTCCTCTCAGGTGATGTTCCAGATCGTGAGCACCATTATGCGCAATGAAAAATGGGGCACCAACGCAGTCGTAACATCCATTGAGCATCCATCGGCTTATGACTCTGTGGAGCTTTACTGCGGTCTGACCAACCGGGAATTCCGCGTGGCGATGGCGAACCCCAAGACCGGCGGCGTCGATCTCGATGAGATCCTCAGCAAGATCGATAAGGACACGCTGCTGCTGAGCGTGATGAGCGCCTCCAACATCTCGGGCTATATTTTCGATATCGAGACCATCGTTCGGGAAGCGCGCAAGATCAATCCGGATATTTATATCCTTTCCGATGCCGTGCAGCATGCACCTCACGGCGTGCTGGATGTGGAACAGTGCGGCCTCGACGGCGTGACCTTTGCCCCCTATAAGATGTTCGGCATCCGCGGCTGCGGTTATGGCTACGTGTCCGACCGTGTTGCGAAAATGACGCACCACAAACTGCTCGCAAAGCCGGAAAAAGAGTGGGAGCTCGGCACCTTCCCGCATCCCAACTATGCAGCGATCACGGCGGTAGTCGATTACGTCTGCTGGATCGGCAGACACTTCACCGATTCGGACGATCGCCGCGAGCAGTTCGTTACCGGTATGACGCGCATCCACCTGCAGGAGCACTCCCTGCTGATCCACATGATGGAGGGAACCGACGAGGTTCCCGGCCTGCGCCATATTCCCGGTGTGCAGGTGTTCCTCGATTCTGCGGACACCGTGGACCGCGACCTTATCAGCGCCATCGGCATCAACGGTATCGACTTCACACAGCTGACGGCGGAGTATTACAAACGCGGCATCACGGTCTTTGAGCGCGTGAACACGAGCCTGTATTCCAAGCGCATCGTGGAATCTCTCGGCCTGACCGGCGCGATCCGCGTCTCCCCGCTGCACTGCCACAGCACGCAGGATATCGACGACTTCCTGCGCATTACCGCCGAGATCGCAGCTACCGTGAAGGCATAAGGAAAAAAGATACAAACAGAAGGAGGGCGTAATCTTATGAGTAAATGGAAAAAGGTGGTACTTTGGAAAAAGATTCTGATCGGCGTTGTGATCGGTCTGATCATCGGTCTTGTGTCCCCGAAGGCCGCGGAGGTCATCTCGCCGCTCGGCGACATTTTCCTCCGTATGCTGAAAATGCTCATCGTACCGCTGGTGTTCTTCAGCATTACCAGTGGTGTGTGCAAGATGGGCGATGTCAAACAGCTCCGCACGGTTGGCATCCGCTATGTTCTGTGGATCATGGCCTCCGCGGTGATTGCCGCCATCTGCGGCGTGATCGGTGGCCTGATCGTTCAGCCCGGCCGCGGAACGACCGAATTCCTCGCCGCCGCCGAGGCGGCGGAGGCACAGTCTTACAGCTTCATTGACAACGTCATCAGCTGGTTCCCCACGAACATTGTGGAGTCCATGGCCAATGCCAACATGCTGCAGATCATCGTGTTCTGCCTGTTTTTGGGCGTTGCGCTGCTCGCTCTGGGCGATAAGGCAAAAACAGTCATTCGGTTCATCGACGAAGGCAGCGAGGTCATGCTCAAGATCACGGAGTATGTCATTGAGTTCTCTCCGTTCGGCATCCTTTCCCTGATTGCGACAATGGTCTCCACCATCAGCGGCGCGATGATGAAGGAAGTTCTCGTGTTCCTGATTACCGACAACGTGATCTGCCTCCTCATTCTGATTCTGGTTTACCCGCTGATCATCAAGCTGCTTGCCAAGCTGCCTCCGTTTGGCTTTATGCGCAAGATCGCTCCCGCGATCCTCGTTGCGGTTTCGACCTCTTCCTCCGCAGCCACCCTCCCGGTGTCCATCAAAATCAGCGAAGAGGATCTCGGCATTCCCGAGAACATCTACGGCTTCCCCCTGCCTCTGGGCAACACGGCCGGTATGACCGGCTTCGCGGTGTTCATCGGCCTGTGCTGTGTCTTTGCATCGAATCTTTACGGCTTCCCCGTTACGTTTTCGAGCGTGCTCCAGTTCGTCTTCTTCGGCCTGATCCTGTCCATCGGCGCAGCTGGCGTCAAGGGCGCGGGCGTCGTGATGTCCGGCGTGCTGCTGGAGGCACTTGGTATGCCGCTGACTCTGATCCCCATTCTTGCGGCGATCTGGCCTGTGATCGACCCGGCGCACACGACGCTCAATAACGTCGGCGATCTGGTCGGCACCACGGTCGTGGCCAGAAGCCTTGACCGCATGGATATGGACGTGTACAACAACGCAAAATAAGATACACGGGTCCCGTCCCGCAGCATAGAAAAATAACAAGCGCTATTCCGCTGCAGCGGAATAGCGCTTGTCTGCATACAGGACATTCGATGCAGCGGAAACGATGAAGAAGGCCGCAATTCTAATTCCGCGTCGGCCGCCCAACGCGGGCTCCCCGCAGACCGCGCGCACAGCTGCCGGCATAACGTTCCGGGATCTTTCCTGCGCAAAAAGCAGCAGAGGATGGATGCGTATATGACATTCTGAACATACCTCTCGAAAAGCGTGCTGTGCAGGAAATCAAAGCATATCTGGAACCCGTCATTGGTCAGCTCTTCCGCAGCTTCCATCATTTTATGAAGCCCTATGGCTATGCAATCAGGAAAGCCTCTGGCAATACAGCGAGCCCAAACTACGGCAAACAAATCATCACAAGGATTGGGACAGGCAAAACGTGAAAGGCGGGGAAAGTTTCTCGCGTTTCCTTTTATACCGCAAAATTTGCCCCCAACGGCAGCCAAAACTTCGTGTCGACGCCAAGCTTGCAGCGCAGTACGTGCTGCGCCCGTGCTGCTCGCTTGAATTTTGCCTGCTCGCTGCGCCTCAGCGGTGGTGCTTTTTCCCCTTGCGGGTCTTTTCCGGCTCGATGCCCTCGGCCTCGGCCATGGCGTCCACGGTCGCCTGCAGGTCGTCGAGCT
>ENA-ORSI01002344-ORSI01002344.1-human-gut-metagenome-genome-assembly--contig:-NODE-2344-length-13949-cov-2.410177_pt1 | contig 13949 bp, 10 predicted proteins | sample MGYA00242187_ERZ509154 | MGnify/ENA primary metagenome ERZ509154 (study PRJEB26280, sample SAMEA2338627) | human gut metagenome | biome: human gut; feature: human-associated habitat; material: faeces...
GCTTTCCGGTGTCGAAGGCCTTACGGAAATAGGGCGCTGGTTTGTATTCCGGATCATGCCCGTCACTGATCCAGGCGCCTTGCCAGTTGCTGACGGACATCATGCCCGTCTCGAATCGGGCGACAGGCGATTCGATATTTTTCCCTGTCTGGTCCCGGACGATTACTTTCCAATAATAAGGCGTGAATGGTGTTAACTCTTTCCCTGCGTAACGAGTGGTTATCTGGTCTGATTCTACGGTCTTCGAGTCCCAGGTATCGCCTTCTCCCTGGGCGACACGTAGGGAGTCGGTCCCGACAATGACACGGAAAGCGGTTTGTCCGGCTCCGTCTTGTGAAGCGTCGAGTCGCCAGCCAAGCCGGGGTGAATAGGTGTCCATGCCTAGAGGATTTTCCAAATATTCGCAACGCATATCGCGAATCTCTTGTCCGGTCGCGTTGAGGGCGGCCGCAAGAGCCAATGTGGTCCAAATGATTTTCATGATATTACTTATTTATACACATAACTGGATTGATTCCGGCTTTAAAGATAGGCAAAAATAGCCGCTTGGGCAGTTGTTTGGAAAAACAAAAGGGATAAAGTTTTTTATTGGGCTTGGAATAACAACTCTCTCTCTTTTTATAGCTATCTTGCGGAAGTGAAAAAAGGAAGGTGTTTTGTGATATACTTTAGATTCGGGAAATATTATGGGAAAATATCATTGTACGGGAGTCGTTGGCCTGATGATGACTTTCGTGTCGTTGGGATTAGGGCAGGAGGCTTTCGCCCAAAATGATTTGGGTGAGATACTTCCGGCGGATTCCGTGATCAGGATAGGTTATGCCGAGGGAAACGTCGTGAATCTGTCGGGATCAGTGGAACGTGTAACGGAGCGTTCGATGAATAAGGAGCAGCTTACCAATCCTTTGGAAGCGATTCAGGGACGTGTTGCCGGATTGGCGATCAAGAAGGGCAATAACGGTACGGCCGCTTTGGAATCGGTGCGTTTGCGGGGAACCACGTCGTTGACAAGTGGCAACGATCCTCTGATTATTGTTGATGGCGTGATTGGCGATTTATCCATGTTGACTTCTGTTTATCCGACAGATATCGAGAGTTTCACGATCTTGAAGGATGCTTCGGAAACGGCGCAATATGGTTCGAGGGGCGCTTCCGGAGTAATCAATATCGTGACCAAGAAAGGTGTCGCCGGGCGTACCCGATTGAGTTATAACGGCAGTTTTGGTGTAACGCACACTTATCGCCATTTGGAGATGCTGAGCGGGGCTGAGTTCCGGACGACAGCCCAAAAGGAAGGATTGCCTATCGTGGACAAGGGATACGATACTGATTTCTTGGGTGCTATCGAGCAGACTGGTATCCAACAGAACCACAACATCGTTTTATATGGTGGCTCAGACCGCTCGAATTATCGAGTCTCTGTTGGCTTGTTGAATCGGGAGGGTTCGGTACAGAATGAGCGGATGCGTCTTTTTACCTCTAATATGAACTTGTCGCAAGTACTGGTTGAAGATATGATTGATTGTGAGTTGGGCCTTTTTGGTTCGGTCAGGCGAGAACGGACCCTGTTCGACTCGCAAAAGACCTTTTATTCCGCCGCGGCTTTCAATCCCACTTTCCCGGACCATCGGAACGCGGATGGCGCATGGGATCAGTTGACAACGGCCAGCCAGATCACGAATCCTTTGGCCTGGATGGAGGTCGATAACCAAAACTCTGTTTCCTATTTCAGCGCTCATGCCAGTACGAACGCTCATTTGGCGGAAGGATTGAAGCTGGTCCTGTTTGGTTCTTATACCTATACGCAGACGGAGGATGACCAATATTTGCCTACGACGGTTTGGGCTTATGGGCAGGCTTATCGGGGAAGTCGCCGTATGGAGTCGTTTTTGGGACACTTGATGCTGACCTATCAGAAGCGGCTTGGATCTCATTTCCTTGATCTCCTCGCGTTGGGCGAAGTATCGAAGGAGATTCATTCCGGCTTTTGGACCACGGTGACAAATTTCACGAGTGATGATTTGGGCTATCATAACCTGCAAGGTGGTGCCTTGAGGCCTTGGGAAGGAACGGGCTCCTTCCATGAGGATCCCCGCTTGGTCTCTTTCCTGGCCCGGGCGAATTATTCGTTCGATGACCGTTATATCCTGACCTTGAATGCCCGGGCGGATGCCTCCTCCAAGTTTGGCGTAAATCATAAATGGGGATTTTTCCCTTCGGCCTCGTTGGCTTGGAATATGGCACGTGAGGGTTTTTTGAGGGAGGTGGATTGGCTGGATCACCTGAAATGGCGTTTGGGCTATGGCCTGGCCGGGAATCAGTCCGGTATTGACTCTTATACGACTATGGCGTTGTTGAGACCTAATGGTGTCGCTCCTGTCGGCAATTCGCCTCTGGTGACTTTCGAGACGCTGCGGAACGTGAATCCGGACCTGAAGTGGGAGGTGAAGCGGACTGTCAATGCCGGAGTCGACGCGAGTTTGTGGGGCGGTCGCTTGTTGCTGTCTGTCAATTATTATAATTCGCTGACGAAGGATATGCTTTATCAATATCATGTCAGTGTTCCGCCTTTTACCTATAATACTTTGCTCGCAAATATCGGTTCCATGCGGAATAGCGGAACGGAGATCGCTTTCGGGATCACGCCGATCAGGACAAAGGACCTGGAATTGAATATTAACGCGAACGTGACTTACCAAAAGAATAAGCTGTTGTCGTTAAGTGGTATGTATGACGGTCATCCGATATCAGCCGCCGAGTATACGGTGATATCAAGCTTGAATGGAGCCGGATTTCATGGAGGACATAATGATGTGGTCTACCAGATAGTTGGCCAGCCCTTGGGCGTCTTCTATCTGCCAAAATGTGAGGGCCTGGTCGAGGATGGAGAAGGCGGTTATACATATAAGATCGCGGATTTGAATGGAGGTGGCGTGAACATAGAGGATGGCGAGGACCGCTATGTTGCCGGACAAGCGATGCCGAAGGTGATTTTGGGTTCTAACATCAGCTTGCGTTACAAGGATTTCGATCTTTCGTTGCAGATCAATGGCGCTTTTGGCCATAAGATTTATAACGCGACCTCCTTGACCTATATGAATATGAATAACTTGCCGGACTATAACGTGATGAAAGAGGCGCCGAAGCGAATGATCAAGGATCAGACCGCAACCGACTATTGGCTGGAGCGGGGCGATTACGTGAATTTCGATTATCTGACACTTGGCTGGGCGGTACCGGTAAAGAATATCGGTTTGTTCAAGGATATCCGGCTCGCTTTTACGATCAGTAATTTAGGGACCATAACGGGTTATTCTGGCTTGACGCCGTTGGTCAACAGCATGTTGGTCGACTCAACATTGGGCGTCGACGACAAACGTACCTATCCATTGACACGTACCTATTCGGTTAGCTTGAGCTTAAACTTATAATAAGGGAAAGGAGGAACACATGAGTCATATCAAGTTTATTATTGTGAGTATCGTTACGGCTGGCCTGTTGTCCGGTTGTGGAAAGTTCCTGGACGAGTCGCCTAAATCCGATTTGCAAGATCCGGGAGTAAGAGCGAATCTTCAGGAGGTATATCGCTATGATGTCGCGCCTCTTTATACGCATCTGGGCGGTTATGAGGACAGTAAGAGTCTACAAGGCACGGGCCGGGGCATTTATGACTTGAATACCTTTACAACGGATGAGGCGATCATGCCGACTCGTGGAGCTGATTGGTACGATGGTGGATTTTGGCAAGGGCTTTACACGCACCAGTGGGGCGTTCGGAATACGGCAGTCTTGGCGACTTGGGAATATCTTTATCAGGTTGTCATGCTTTGTAATCGCTCGTTGGAGAGAATAGCACTCAATAACGCTCCCGAGATCGCCAAGTTAATGTGGCATATTGGGGCTAATATCAATATGGTGTACACGAGGAATGAAAGTTCCTCGAGCGTGAGCGATGCCGCTATGGCATTGAAAAACGTTTTTGATTATAGCTTGACCACACGGGCAGTCCGTCGGGATTTCTATTCGGATGTGGAGTGGGAAAGACTGTTGATTAATGAACTTGATGCCGGCAGGCCGGTATTATATCGTGGAAATACCAAGGAAAATGCCGGTCATTTATTCGTTTGCGACGGTTATGATTCCAACCATTATTTCAGCATAAATTGGGGATGGAGTGGTTACTGTAATGGCTATTTCCTGTTGTCTGCTTTGGGAAATGAGGAGAGCGGAAAATTTTATTATGGGCATTGGATGATGATCGGGGCTAAAAAGAATGAGGGTGAGTCGCCGATTTATGAGTTACGTTTTGGTGCGGAGCCGGAAAGTAGCCAGTTGCCATTACCTGTAGGCTCGCCATTCGATTTAGGAATGTATTTGTATAATTCTGGCAGCATGGCGGGCGAATTTGATATCAGTGTGGCGATTTACGACTCGGCGACCGGAGAATTGGGCGAACCCATGTTGGAGAATAATATGAGAATCAATCTCGAGACAAATTATGGATGGTGGAAAGGAAATAATAACCCATTGATGTTTAGGAATGTTATTTTGCGATCAGAACTTAAGCCGTCTGAGCGTTTGGTGGTTGTCTATTCTCTGGCTGACCGATATGAGTGGCAAATCCTGAAGGGTGCGTCAGATAAATTATATGCTTTCGACAAGAATGGTTTAGTCTCTATTGGAGACCACGTTACCTATACCGTAACCTTGCCTTCCGTTGAGGGTGCAACGATCATAAAGGAAGGCTCGACACTCGTTTCCGAAGGAGAGAGTTTCTCTTTTTATATTGATATCCAAAAGGGTTATACCTCAGAGAACATGGTCGTAAAAGCCAATGGCACGATATTGCGGCCTGACGCGACCGGTCGTTATACGATAACAGATATACAGGACAATGTTGTGATTACCGTGACAGGCATCGAGGAGGAAAGCCCGGTTGATATTGAGTCTGTCAACACCTCTAGCGTGAAAGTATGGTCCGCTAATGGCACTCTCCATATCCAGACCCCAGTGGCGGATAAGGCTTATATTGTTGGATTTGATGGTCGTATCCATAAGGCGTTGAATTTACCGGAGGGAGAGACTGTTATCCCTATCTCCTCAGGTGCCTATATTATATCTGTTGGGGGAAAGAATTACAAGGTTAGCTTTTGATCCGTGATTTATAAATGATAGAGTTGTGTCCTCTAGCTAAAATGGGGATATAGCCTTTTCTTAATTGTTTAAACCATTAAATATCTAACTAATATGAAAAGAACAAATTTATTCACCCGTATCTTGTTGATCGGGCTTTGCTTTTTGAGTAGCTATGTGATGGCATTGGCCCAAGGCCAGGGAAAAGAACCTGTTCGTATATCGACACAGGAGGAGTTGCTGGACGTGCTCTCTTCACCGTTGAGGGCTGGTGAGGAAATAATGGATATCTATATAGAGAAAGATCTTTTGGTGGATACCGTCGTGGTGGTACGGAATACGACACCCATACGAATTCTCGGGAACGCTTTTATTCGGGATAAGGGTTTCAGGGAAAGTATCTTTGTGCTGGAGGCGGGGGCGAACCTGACGCTGGAGAGCGATTGATGGCGCGAATGGGGTCTCGGATGAACCGGAGATCGTTGTCCGTGAAGGGGCGACCTTCTGCCTGAGTGGGTCGAATATCACGAATGTCACGCACTCGAAAGCCTTGATGGGGATCATCAAGAACGCCGGGACCATGCGTATGGAAGGCGGTACCTTTGGTGAGTACACTTGTTTTCAAGTTATTAGTGACGTATTAAAATACTGTTGCTTGAATACGGGAACATTGACATTGGTGGGCGGAAATATCAACGGGAAGATCTCAAACCGGGGCAAGATAATCATTAACCAAAGCGCGTCCCAGCCCATTAACGTGGAGGAGATCTTATGCGGAGATACGCCTTTGGAGATTGTCTCTTCGTTATATACGAGGCTTCCCCTGTTTAAGGGCAATCCGTTGGTAGCCAATTCGGGTTTTAAGAATGGGGAAACCGTGGCGCAAGGTGGCTCGAGTTACCAGTTGAAGGAGTCGGATCGGGAATGTATCGTTTTTAGTGGAACGAATATCGTGACGGAGTTGTCGGGCAACCAGATCCGCGTCAAGAGCGGCGGATCCGGGCCGATTGCCGGTGAGTTCGATCTCCAGGCCTTGGTGGATCAGGCGACGGGCACGGCGCAGGCGCCAACCCTCATCACTGTCCCGGAAGAGGGCATCTCGCTCTCGAAGACGGTTACGGTCAAGGATAAGCACGTGAAGATCACCGGCGGGCAAATCACGGCGGATTTCTCGGAAACGGAATGGTTGAAGATGTTCGTGGTAGAGTCCGGAAGCCTCACGCTGGAGGATATTACCTTGGATGGCAACCGGCAGGAGAACCCGGTGCAGGCCGAAAAGACCTGTACCTTTATCCTCCAAAAGGGTGGGGTCTGTCATCTGGAGGATGGTGTCCGGATGAGAAACGCCTGGGGGCATATGGATTACCTGAACGCCTTGATCCTGCAAAAGGGAACAACCTACGTGCACGATGGTTGCTTCATCAGCGACAATCTTTGTCTTTTGGGCGGTTGCGTCTATGTTGATAAAGAGGCCATACTCGTGATGGATGGTGGAATGATTTTTGGCAACAATCCGATCCAGGGAGAATATTGGTACGGTGGAGTCTATGTAGCCGGTCAGTTGGATTTTTACGGTGGTGAAATCTCGCATCATATGGACTTTCTTTTCATCTCTCACGAGCCATAAACCCGTAAAGAGCGTTACTACAACTCCTACAGTAGCGAACACGATACCTATCCATAATTTCTCGATATTCGCGAACATGGACGACAGCAACACGGCTGTCGTCAGATACTTGGCGATGTCCATCAGCCATTTTCCGAATTCCTTTTTCATATGTCATGGTTTTGTCTTGTTCTCGCGAATATAGGGAAAATCAGGAAACAAAACAGTTTACATACAAGATAATACGAAAAAAGCGCCGGACGAACCTGTCGCCCGGCGCTCTATATAATTTAGGAGAACGAATTATTCGCCCAACAAGATCTCCATGATCTGGCAAGCAGCCTTCGTTACGGAAGTACCCGGACCGAAGATAGCGGCAACACCAGCCTTATACAAGAAGTCGTAGTCCTGAGCCGGGATGACACCACCAGCGATTACGATGATATCCGGACGACCCAATTTCTTCAACTCCTCGATTACTTGAGGAACCAAAGTCTTGTGACCAGCAGCCAAAGAAGAGACACCCATTACATGGACATCGTTCTCTACTGCCTGACGAGCAGCCTCGGCCGGAGTCTGGAACAACGGACCCATATCCACGTCGAAACCACAGTCAGCATAACCTGTAGCGACAACCTTAGCACCACGGTCGTGACCGTCCTGACCCATCTTAGCGATCATGATACGAGGTTGACGACCTTCCTTCTTAGCGAACTCGGCTGTCAACTGACAAGCTCTTTCAAAGTCCGCGTCTTTCTTAGTTTCTGATGAGTACACGCCTGAAATAGTTCTAATGATTGCTTTATAACGTCCTACAACAGCCTCGCAAGCGTCTGAGATCTCGCCCAAAGAAGCACGAACAGCAGCAGCCTTAACCGCCAAGTCGAGCAAGTTGCCCTTCTTAGTCTTCACGCACTCAGTGATATCAGCCAAAGCCTTCTGTACGGCAGCCTCATCACGGTTAGCACGCAATTGCTTCAACAACTCGATCTGCTCATTACGAACGGCCGTGTTATCGATCTCAAGGATGTCGATCGGAGCCTCTTTCGGCAAACGATACTTGTTGACACCAACGATTGTCTGGATACCTGAGTCGATACGAGCTTGTGTACGAGCTGCAGCCTCCTCGATACGCATCTTAGGAAGACCTGTCTCGATCGCCTTAGCCATACCACCCATGCTCTCGATCTCCTGGATCAAAGCCCAACCTTTGTGAACCAACTCGTTCGTCAATGACTCAACGTAGTAAGAACCACCCCATGGGTCGATCTGCTTGCAGACCTTTGTCTCCTCCTGGATGTAGATCTGTGTATTACGAGCGATACGAGCGGAGAAGTCTGTCGGCAACGCGATTGCCTCATCCAACGCGTTCGTATGCAAAGATTGTGTATGACCCAAAGCGGCAGCCATTGCCTCGATACAAGTACGGCCAACGTTGTTGAACGGATCCTGCTCTGTCAAAGACCAACCTGAAGTCTGGCAGTGTGTACGCAAAGCCAATGATTTCGGGTTCTTAGCGCCAAAGCTCTTAACGATCTTAGCCCACAACATACGAGCGGCACGCATCTTGGCGATCTCCATGAAGTGGTTCATACCGATTGCCCAGAAGAATGACAAACGAGGAGCGAAAGCGTCGATGTCGATGCCCGCGTTTACGCCGGCACGCAGATACTCCAGACCATCGCACAAGGTGTAAGCCATCTCGATATCGGCTGTAGCGCCCGCCTCTTGCATGTGATAGCCAGAGATTGAGATCGAGTTGAATTTCGGCATCTTCTGTGAGGTGTACTCGAAGATATCGGCGATGATACGCATAGAGAATTCAGGCGGATAGATATAGGTGTTACGCACCATGAACTCTTTCAGGATATCGTTCTGGATCGTACCTGCCATCTCCTCCAACTTAGCGCCCTGTTCCAAACCGGCGTTGATATAGAACGCCATGATTGGCAAAACGGCACCATTCATGGTCATGGAGACAGACATCTTGTTCAAGGGAATACCATCGAACAATACCTTCATGTTCTCAACAGAGCAGATAGATACGCCGGCTTTACCGACATCACCTACGACACGCTCGTTGTCGGCATCGTAACCACGGTGAGTTGCCAAGTCGAACGCGACAGACAAACCCTTCTGGCCGGATGCCAAGTTACGACGGTAGAATGCGTTAGACTCCTCGGCAGTAGAGAAACCAGCATACTGACGGATCGTCCAAGGACGCAAAGGATACATGGCGCTGTACGGGCCACGCAAATAAGGAGGCAAACCAGAGACAAAGTTCAAGTGCTCCATGCCTTCCAAGTCTTCTTTCGTATAAACCGGCTTCACGTTGATGTGCTCCGGTGTTTTCCAATCGGCCTCGATGCCGTTGGCTTTCGCCCATTCAGCCGCGTTCGTTGCGGCGAAACCAGCGTTTTTAATATCGATATCTTTAAAATTTGGTCTCATTGTCTTTTGGATTTTAAATGCCTAACTTAGCGTTGAAAGCCTGCAATGTCTCAAGCACATTGCTCTTTACGTTGATAAACTGATCGATGCCCTGAGCCTTCAGCTCCTCCATGCAAGCCGGAGCGCCAGCTACGACGAACTGCGCACGACCGTTCAAAGCCTTGAACGCAGCCGGAGCGAACTCAGCGTACTCATCGTCGCTTGAGCACAATACGACGATATCAGCACCCGCGTTAACAGCTGCCTCAACGCCAGCCTCAACAGTATCAAATCCTAAGTTGTCGATTGTCTTGTAGCCCGCGCAAGCGAAGAAGTTGCAAGAGAATTGAGAACGAGCCAGACGCATAGCCAAGTTACCAATCGTCAACATAAACGCCTTCGGAGTCTTGCCACTCTTCTCTGTAGCCAGACGCAAAGCCTCGAACTCGGAAGCGCCACGGGCGAAGTTCAACTTCGTCACGCCCTCGCTCTCGCAATGGTTATGAGCGGCACCCTTGCAGCAGCAAGCGCCTTCCTCTTTCTTGATCTTAGCGGCAGCGACCTCGGTGAAGTTCGGGAACTGGTTCGTACCCAGCAATGTCTCACGACGGGTAGCGACAGCTTTGAGCCTCGTTCGACGCGTTGACAGCGGCCTGGATCTCGCCAGCGTTTGCCAAAGCACCAAAACCACCCTTCTCCTCTGTCTCGAGGAACAACTTCCAAGCGACATCAGCGATAGAGTTCGTGAAGACCTCTACGGTATAAGAACCAGCGGCAGGATCCACGATCTTGTCGAAATGAGACTCCTCCTTCAACAGCAATTGCTGGTTGCGTGCGATACGCTCTGAGAACTCATCCGGAGTCTCGAACATCTCATTGAACGGACGAACCGTGATTGAGTCAACACCAGCGATAGCGGCAGACATAGCCTCCGTCTGAGAACGCAACAGGTTCACGTGAGCGTCGTAAACCGTCATGTTCCACTGTGAAGTCTGCGCGTGAACGTTCATCTTGCAAACGCAATCGCAAGCCGGCTTGTAAGCGGCAACGATCTCAGCCCACAACCAACGAGCGGCACGGAACTTAGCGATCTCCATGAAATAGTTAGAGCTGATACCGAAGTTGAACTTGATCTTCTTAGCGACCTCATCAACAGAGAAACCAGCGTCTGTCAACTTAGCCAGCAACTCGTTACCCCAAGCCAAAGCGTAACCCAACTCCTGAGCGATGTAAGCGCCGGCATTGTTCAACTGGAACGCGTTGACAGCCAATACACGATAGTTAGGCAACGCCTCGCCTGCCTTCAAGACAGCGGATGCGGTAGCTACCCAATCCTCGTTCTTATGACCCTTGATCAACGGCTTCTTGAACGGATCGTAATTAACAGAACCGACACACTTGTTCAGGTCAGCGCCCTTGCTCTTGTAATACTCAACCAGGATAGAGAGCAATGCCTCAGCCTTGCACAGGCAAGTGTTGAAGTTCAACTCTACGCATTCCGGGCAGATCCCGTTCAGCAAAGTGGCGATGTTCTCAGCGTTAACGTCATCACCCTTGATAACAAAACCCAAAGAGGTAACGCCCTTGTTCAGGATATCAAGCGCTTTCTCGTTAGCCGCCTTGCAGCACTCTACCTCGATGTTCTGACGGACATACCAATTGTTATCTTTCTTTGTCCCACGGACATAAGGAAACTCACCAGGAAGAGAAGTTGTTGTTTTCAAACCTTCCAAATCTTCCAAACGATAGAAAGGATTCGCGTTGAAACCCTCTCCAGTCTTCCAAACCAACTTTTTCTCGAATGGAACACCTTTCAAGTCGGCCGTGATCTTCGCGATCCACGCCTCGGTTGAAACGGGTTCAAACTCCGAGAAAAGTTTTTCTTTTTGTTCTGCCATAATATTAGTTGTTTATAAAACTTGTGTTAGATAATGTCTTCATTCATGGTATATGTCCATACCTTTCCAACCGACAAAGTTAGGATAAATAAAACGGATAAAAAAGATTTTCCATCGAAAGAATGCGCTTATAATCAAAAATCCTCTCTCATCCATAGGCAGAAATAAAAATAAAACATTTCCACTGGTTATTCATTTTCAGCATCCCGATTTATCCGGCCTCTTCCTCAAAATTTCCACATCCATAGGTCGAACATCGGCGCACTGCCCCGCTCGCCCGTGATCCGCTCATACAGCCGCTTACGGGTCATGGAGATGTCGGTTAGCGAACAGGAGAAGAGCCAGGCGATCACCGTCGGCTGGACCTTCACCTTCGTCAGGCAGGCGATCTTCAGCTCCTTGTCCGTCAAATAGACCCGCTCCTGAAGCCGCTTGGTGAAATTCGCGTGAACCAGGTCGATCGCCCAATAGAGACGGACCCAATCCTTGGGACCGGGACGCCAACTCCGCTTGTCGCGAAACTGCGCGACCACATATTCCAGACAACACTCCGCCCGGAAACGCCTCAAGTCCTCCATCGTCAACTCACGCTCCGGGTTCAATTTCTCTAACTCTTCTTCCATAATTCATAATTATATTTTCCCTTTCAGACCGAAACCAATATGGAATAGAAAGGGATTTTCTCCGGGGAGGCATCAAATTCATCTCAATTTACCTAAAAACAAGACTGGATTACTCTCCTCATCCAATCCGGGAAAACGTTGGGCGAACACGGTGTTCTTAAAAATATCCTCCGGATAGAGCAACATCGCACACCAACCATCCGACAAGGGGAAAAAATATTCCGGTTGGTGAACAAAACCATCCTCGAAAATAAATCGAACGATCGCTCGCGACTCCCGAGTTGCCTTGTCCACAAAAGCATAGCCCTGACGCTCCTTCGCCCCACCGTCGTATCGTAAAAGGATCGAACGATCCGATTCCAAAAATACTGGAATATGGCCGATGTAATCGTCCTGAAGGCGATAACGCTCAAAATGGGCGACCGGGTCATTGCCTCCTCGCATCCAATAATCAACTGGCGGAATCTTGTTATCAATATTAATCGTATAGCGCAGGATCGCACTGTCGCGGCTCAACTCATAGACATTGTTAGATTTATAAAAACTCTTTATGATCTTGCCATCGTATCGACAATAAAAATCACGCATAAACATTAAACAGGGATCCGGATTGTCTAATTTCCAATACGCGTTTACCTCCTCACCCGTATAACGATTAACGACATGAAACCGATAACTGTCCTTGATATTATCCATACATTGCAACAGTAACAAATCATCATCGAGATTAATAATTTCCCGTATGAACCATTGCTTATATTGCCAACGGGATACAAAGTGATCATCAGGCGTGTAATTGAATATGGAACGATTAAGCATACCGTAAAATACGACGTCCCCATCATCTATAACGCTAAAAGAGGCTAATCCCATATATTCGTGAGCCCCCTCACCCTCGTGGCTGTATTTGCAATCTAATCGACCATCAAAATTAAATCTCATGACAGATTTCCCATCTGATATATAAATTCGCTCATTGTTCAAAAGTAATCGGATGATGTCTGTCAAACCCGGCAACAAGGCGTCATCCCGTGTCTCCAGGGGAATGTAGCGATGCTCAGAGAATATGTCCTCTATGGGCACGTCGCCCTTTCCTTTGGTCGAGATAAATATCTCTTTACTATTCGGGGCTGGACATGAAGAATTACCGGAACAGCCCAAGACAAACCCGAGAGTAACCTCCAATAATAAACACGTGAATATAAGCCGTATATTTTTTATCATGAATTCGTTCTATAATATAAAAGAATTGGAGTTTCCCCCAATTCTTAACATATTCATTTTAATTAGTATAAATAATCCAACCGGATCTTGTTCAAACCCCGCCGGGCGTACCGCCTCCTTCCGTACCGCTACCGTCAAGGCCTTTCACCTTTTTGTAATTCGCCAACGAACCATAGTAAACATCGTCCTCCTCGACACCCGCGTCCTCAAAGGTGATATCACGCAAGACATTCGATCGCAAATTGGAGTCGGGAATGAAATTGATCTTGATATTTCGGATCAAACCCGTATGGAAGTCGCGGATGTCGTCCACGCCCTGGCTTCCGAACGTGATCCGGAATGTTCCCAAGCCGGGTATCTTCGCCCGCTTGCCATTCATGATCTGGTTATAAATCCATTTTGAGATGAGCTTGGAGGCTCCCTCCAATTCAAAGTCCGCCATTGTGGTGTCTTCCGTAGCCAAACGGGACATGACGTTCTCATCCGCTGGCCCTCCCGTCTTGGGGACCGCATACCACTTCGCTGCCGCCTCACGGTCTTGCGGGTTTTTCCGTTTCAATAGTTTGTAGGGTGTTCCCATGATAAAACTTTTTATTTGTTTATAAATTAGTGAATTATATGGATTAGACAATCATTGGCAGACACATACGTATCTCTCCCCATGACACATACGTAAGTGTCGGCAAGAGACATACGTAAGTGTCGACGGGACACTTTCGTATGTGCTTCCAAGAGTTTATGATAACTCTGTTTGATTATTCGTTTCGCCGCAAAGTTCAGTTTTTACAAAAAACAGGTCAAATATTTATAGTGACAATTTCTGTCATCTCCAAAGCAAGTATTATTTATTGATTATAAACAACTTATATTTAAAAACACTCCCTAAAACAGGGTGACAGGAATAAGCCGGAAAATCAGAAATTACGGATATAGTCGGTCAATTCGGCGTCGTTAGCGGGCTTTTGGACCAATCGACCCCGCAGCCTTTGCTTCTGTTTGGTGACCGAATTGAGGTTGATGGCAAGCAACGTCGCC
>ENA-ORSI01002348-ORSI01002348.1-human-gut-metagenome-genome-assembly--contig:-NODE-2348-length-13928-cov-2.490161_pt1 | contig 13928 bp, 15 predicted proteins | sample MGYA00242187_ERZ509154 | MGnify/ENA primary metagenome ERZ509154 (study PRJEB26280, sample SAMEA2338627) | human gut metagenome | biome: human gut; feature: human-associated habitat; material: faeces...
CTATATTACTAGATATATTTGTATTTATATAACTATTTAATTTATCTAATATATATTCTTTATATTTTAATAGTAAGAAAAATAATGAGTTTGAAAGAGTGGTAGCATGAGCAAAAAAAAGTTTAGTTTAAGTAATAAAATTTATAGTAAGAAAATGATTGATAATATCACTAAAAAAGTTACACTTTTAGGAGTTAAAAATACTCTTGATCCTATTAATCTTCTTAATATTCGTCTTTTCTCTTCTATTTCGATCTTTTTTGTGTTATTATATTTCTTGGACTTCGGATATTTGATAGCACCTTTTGCTACTTTCTTGTTCTATCAGTTGTTCTTTCCAGTGGTTGTTGATCGCAAAATAGAGAAACGCCGTAAAAAGCTTGAAAAAGAATCGATGTACTTTTTTGAGATTTTAGCTTTGTCACTAGAGGCTGGACGAAATATTAAGACAGCGATTGAGATCACAACTGCTAATATTGATTCTGATCTTTCTTTAGAGTTTCAAAAGGTAATTAGAGATATTACTTATGGTAAGAATTTAAATGATGCGTTAAATGATTTAAAAACGCGTATTCCATCAGATAATATTAATAATATAATTCTAAATATCCGTCAATCGAATATATTTGGTAATGATATCATAGAGACAGTTTATCAGCAGATCGATTATATTCGTCAAAGAAGAGTTTTAGAAGCTAAAGCTGAAATCAGCAAAATACCTATTAGAATAAGTATTGTTTCGGTAATATTTTTTATTCCCCTTTTAATGCTTTTGCTTTTAGGACCAATGTTAGTAAATTTAATCAGTTAGGGAGGATATTATGAGTGGACATTCAAAATGGGCAACAATTAAAAGAAAAAAAGGGATGATTGACCAGGAACGCAGTAAAGTTTTTCAAAAGTTAAATAAAGAAATTTACGTAGCTGCCAAAAGTGGTGATAAGAATCCTGATAATAATCCAGCATTACGTATGATTATTGATAAAGCTAAAGCAGAAAATATGCCAAAAGATAAAATTCAAGCTGCTATTGATAAGGCACATTCTCAGGGCTCTAGTGAAAACTATGAATTTGTAAGATATGAAGGATATGCTCCTCATGGAGTAGCTATTATCGTCGATACTCTTACAGATAATCGTAATCGTACCGCTAGTGAAGTAAGAAGCACTTTTTCAAAACGTGGTGGTAACTTAGGAACTGATGGTTCAGTTAGTTATATGTTTGAAAGAAAAGGTATTATTGTCGTACCAAAAACTTATGATGAGGAAGAAATTATGAATATTGTACTTGATTGTGACGCTTTAGATTTTGTAGTTAGCGATGATGGCTATGAAATTGTTACTACTTATGAAAATTTTATTCCTACTAATAATGCTTTAAAAGCAGTAGTTGATGATTTCATCTTAAATGAAGTGCGTTATATACCAAATAATACTATTACTTTAAGTGATGAAGATAAAGAAAAAATCTATAATTTAATTGAGGCTTTAGAAGATTTAGACGATGTTCAAGATGTTTATCACAACATGGAAGAATAATCTTCTTTTTCTTTTTCTAAATTATGTTTGAAAGAATAATTTCTTTAATTGGCGAAGAAAACTTTGAGAAAATTGCCAAAGCTAAAGTAGTAGTGGTAGGAGTAGGGGGAGTTGGTTCAAGCTGTGTCGAAGCATTAGTCCGCAGTGGCATTGGTAATATTAAAATTATCGATTTTGATAGCATAGATTTAACTAATCTTAATAGACAACTGATGACGTATCAGGATAATCTTGGGACTTTAAAAGTTGAGGCTTTAGAAAAACGTATTAAAAAAATAAATCCTTTGTGCAATGTAAAATACCTTGCTACTTTTCTTGAGGAAAAAGACTTAGCTAATGCTTTTAAAGAGGCCGACTTTGTCTTTGATTGCTGTGATACCTTAGCAACCAAAAAAGCAATTATTAAATACTGTCTTGCCAATCATCTTAATTTTATCACGGCGATGGGGACTGCTAATAAACTTGATCCGTTAGCACTTGAGATCACTGACTTACGTAAGACTACTTATGATCCTCTTGCTAAAGCTTTAAGAAAGTGGGCTAAAGACGAACGACTTAAAGGTAAAATATACTGTTGTAGTTCTAAAGAAGCAAGGATTGGAAAAGGTAGGAAACTTTCTTCTATGATATTTGTCCCTGCTAGTGCAGGAATTTTAATGGCATCTTTTGCTATAAGGAGGATTTTGGATGAATAATGATAACTTCAAGAAAGACTTTCGCTTCTTTTTAGAAACTAATGACGTTACTTCCTTTATTGATAAGAAGAGCATTGAGCAATATCAGTTCCTTGCTCCTAATACTTTTTATCTTTTATTGTCATTTTTAGAGGTTTTAGATAAAAGAAGTCATGGTTATTTTAAAAATAGCGATGTTTTAAATACTTCTTTTACTTATTTTATAACTTCTTTTTATTGGTATTTTACTTCCTTTATGAATGAATATTTAAAACAGATCAACTATTCTTATTATCGCGATACAAGAATGCGTGAATTTCTTTTAAAAGATATAACTGTTGATAAAATTGGCAAATGTCTTAGTGAAAAGTTACAAAAAGATTATCAAATAAAGAATAAGAATCAAGATAAAGAACTTAAATACAGTGCAGTTATCGAAGAGTTTATAATCGATCTTATTAATTATTTAGAACCAGTGATCGATAAAGAAACTGTCCGTTATTTAAAAAAGCATAAAAGAGTAAGAAAATAAGGTCTTTTAAAGCCTTATTTTATTTCTTGTTTTAGTTTTTCAATAGTTTCTTTGCGAGTTTTTAAAGCCTCCTCATACTTGGCAGTTGTTTTAGGAAAATAATATTGATGACCTTCTAGGTTTTTAGGAAGATAAGTTTGTTTGACAATAGCATTTTTATATTGATGCGGGTATAAATAGCCAATATAAGGGCTTTTAATACAAGATGGATATTCTAGTGTATTTGTTTTTTTTAAGTCTTCACAAGCCTTATTTAAGGCCAAATAAGCACTGTTAGATTTAGGAGATAAAGCCATTTCAATAACAACAGGAGCAAAAATTAACTCTGCTTCTGGCAAGCCTACTAAAAATGCTAGATCGATCGCTGTTTTTACTTTTAAAGCAATATTAGGATTAGCAAGACCAATGTCTTCATAAGCAATTACTGCTAGTCTTCTTGCAATGCTGTCTAAATCTCCACTAGCAAGTAGTCTTGCTAAATAGTGCAAAGCAGCATCAACATCGCTGCCACGAATAGACTTTTGAAGACCTGATAAAGAATTATAGTAACCATCTTCGTCCTTATCTTGCAAAATAACAGGAGTATTATTAATTTCATCGACAATTTCTTTAGTTACTTGATGCTCTTCATTGAAATAGTAAGCTACTTCTAGTAAGTTGTAAGCAAATCGTAGGTCGAATTTCGCTTTAGAAGCAATTTCTACTAAAGCTTCATCAGTAATCTTAATATCTTTTAAATCATGGTTACAGGCTCTTTTAAGGCCCTCTAAAATATCTTCTTTAGTTAGTTGTTCTAACTTAAAAACTTGGCATCTACTTCTAATTGCTTGATTAATACGATGATAAGGATTAGCAGTAGTAAGACCTATAAGAGTTATTAAGCCACTTTCTAAAACAGGTAATAAGATATCTTGTTTATCTTTATTTAGACGGTGGATCTCATCGATAATTAAAATTAGACCATCGTACATTTTAGCTTCTTCGATAATGATATCAAGATCTTTTTTATTATTAATAGTTGCATTTAAAAAACGATAAGGTAGGCCAAGATCCTGCATTAATGCTTTAGCGATCGAAGTTTTACCAATACCTGGTTCGCCATATAAAATCATTGAAAAAATCTTTTTGTTCTTGACCATATTAGAAAGGATTTTTCCTTCTCCGATCAAATTTTTTTGCCCTAAGACATCTTTTAAAGTCTCTGGCGCCATCCTAAAAGCTAGAGGTTTATCCATGTAATCACCTTTTATTATTTTAGCATTTTGCTTATCTTTAGTAAAGTTAAACTAGTGTAAGAAATTTAAAGTATCCGTAACTTTTCTTTAGAAACTAAAGTTTTTTCTAGTGTTTTTTAAGAATAATGGTATAATAATAATGAGGAGTAAGCTATGAATGATAACTAATAGTGCTAAGGACAATTATTCTTTTTATAATAGGGATTATATTGATAGATATATTGATTATTTAAGGTATGATTGTAAGCGCAGTAAGAATACTTGTGATAATTATCGTTATGATCTTTTAAAGTATGCTTGCTTTTTAAATAAAAAGAAAGTTCTTATTACTTCAGTTGATGAGACTTTTTTAAAAGATTATTTTAATTATCTTTACGAAGAGATAAGCCCTAGAAGCATGGCTAGGAATATGACAGCAATCAGAAATTTTTATAAGTTTTTGATGCTTGAGAAGGTAGTTGCAAGAAATCCTAGCGAGTCTTTAGATCTTCCTAAGATAAGAAGTAGCTTACCTAATGTTTTAAGTGTCCAAGAAGTTGATCTTTTGCTGGATATTCCGCTTAATAATCTTTTTGATTATCGAAATAAAGCGATGTTAGAACTGATGTATGCCAGTGGTCTAAGAGTAGGGGAGCTTATTACTCTTACAACGCGAGATATTGATTTTACTAATAAGTATGTCCGTTGTTTTGGTAAGGGTAGTAAAGAAAGAATCATTCCGGTTAATGATTATGCTTTAAAATATGTTAAGCTTTATTTAGAAAGACGCAATTTGTTTTTGAAAGGAAAGCCAACTGATATTTTATTTTTAAATAATCATGGAAAAGCGATGACAAGGCAAGGTTTTTTATTTAATATGAAAAATATTGCTAAAGAAAAAGGAATTACTAAAAATATTACTCCCCATATGTTAAGACATTCTTTTGCTACCCATATGTTAAATAACGGCGCAGATCTCAGGAGTATTCAGTTGCTTTTAGGACATGAAGATATTGTGACTACTAAAATTTATACACATGTCAGTCAAGAAAAAATTATTAAGGATTATTACAAATATCATCCACTTAATAAATGAAGGAGGAACGCAAAATGAAATTTAATAGGATTTTTTTAATTGTTTTAGACTCATTAGGAGTAGGGGAAGCTTCTGATGCTAAAGAATATGGAGATGTTGGAGCCAATACTTTGAAACATATCAAAGAAAGTTATGACTTATTTATACCTAATTTAAAAAAACTAGGCTTTTTAAGAACTGTTGGTATCATTGATAAGAACGAAGAGCTAGATGCTTATTATACGATTGCTAAGCCTACTAACAAGGGTAAAGATACTTTAAATGGTCATTATGAAATGATGGGAGTAAGGAATGAGGTGCCTTTTAAAACGTTTACAGAGACTGGTTTCCCAAAAGAACTTATCAGTGAAATTGAACGAGTAACTGGTAGAAAAGTTCTTGGCAATAAGGCTGCCAGTGGGACTGAGATTATTAAAGAATTAGGTGAAGAATCAGTTTTGAAACAGGCTTTGATCATCTATACTTCAGCAGATTCTGTTTTGCAAGTAGCTGCTCATGAGAAGATTATTCCAGTTGATTTATTATATAAATATTGTGAAGCAATTAGAAAAATTACCACTAAGGAAGAATGGAAAGTAGGAAGAGTTATTGCAAGACCTTTTATTGGCAGTAATCGCGATCATTTTAAAAGGACTGCTAATCGAAAAGATTTTAGTTTGAGTCCACCGTATCCATCAGTTTTAGATCGTTTGAAAGAAAATAATTACAGTGTTATCTCAGTTGGAAAAATTTACGATATTTTTAATGGCTCAGGTATTACAAAGAAAGTAACTTCACATAATAATAAGGAAGGCGTAGACAAACTATTAGAAATTATGGATAAGAAGTTCACAGGTTTGTGCTTTGTCAATTTAAATGATTTTGATATGCTTTATGGTCACCGTCGTGATGTCGAAGGCTACGCTAATGCTATCGAGGCTTTTGATGTCGATATTCCAGTAATTTTAAATAAGCTTCATAATGATGATTTACTTATTATTACAGCAGATCATGGTAATGATCCAACTTATAAAGGAACTGATCACACTAGAGAAAATGTTCCAGTCATAATTTATAGTAGAATTTTTAAAAATGAAAAAGAGTTATTACCATTTGAGACTTTTGCGGATATTGGAGCGGCAATTTCAGAAAATTTCTCTTTGCCAGAGCCAAGCATTGGTAAGAGCTTCTTAAGAAGAATACTTTATAGTGAAGAAGGAAAAGAGTAGGGGTAGAAATGAAAAAGTTATTTGTAGTAGGGCTATTAGGGATTATTTTGTTACTTACAGGTTGTAATAGTAATATTGTTCCTAAAACAGAATTTAGAATGAATGAGCAAGCTAATATTGATAAAATCGATATTAAACTTACTAAAGCTGTAAGAAGTGACAATAATCTTGAGGTAACTTTTGAAATTACTAATCGTAGAGATAATGCGATTACAATTTCACCTGATAAAAACTTTGTTTTGTATGAGAATAAAACTCAAGTTTTAAATAAGTTTCAAAATTTGAGTAACGTCTTAAAAAAAGATCAGACTGTAATGTATACTTTAAGTTATGATATCTCTAAAAGAGAGTTATATGAGATTTATTTTTATTCAGGCATAGTTGAAAATAATATTAAATTTACTATTGATAGCTTGGATTTCAAAGGACAATAAAAAGTAGCGTAGGGCTACTTTTTTAAATGATTTCAATCTCACAGGTCTGCTTATTAAGTTCGTTAATTACTCGTCTTAGAACATAGTCTTTTTCATTAGGATAGGTACTATAAAATTTAATTAGACGTATCCCTATTGTATTACAGATATTTTGAACTTTTAAATCACGATCTTTTCTTTTGTACTGTTCATGAGTTGCATCGTTAATTTCAATTAAGAGTAGAGGACGTTTAAGATCTTTGGTAAAGATAGCAAAATCAATGTTTCTAAAAAGATCATTATAATAGCGGTTATTATTTTCTTTATAGATGATACTTGCTAAATTTAACTGTGGAATTATAGCATAATTAGGTTCTAATTCTTTTAAAATATTGTAAAATTTATATTCGTATTGGCTCATGATCGGTTTAAGTTTATAGATGGTTGGTTCTTTTGTTGTTTTGCTTTGAAATTCAGTTTCTTCTAGAGGTAACAAATGAAAAAATTTTAGAATTTTATAAATTAAATTTTTCATAATTATTTCCTTTCTTATAAAGAGGGTATAAGTTTATTAATAATTTTAAATTATAGAACTTAGCATAATATCAATTATAATGAGTTTAATTTTATTCCAAAAAAAGCTTATTTTTAAGATTTTGTAACTTAACTTTAAGCTTTTTGATTTTGAATCGAGATGGACAATTAGTCATCTTTTAATAATTCGATTTAAATTAGAAGCTTTAATTTTCTTTAGTATTTTCTTTATTTGAGCCATCGTTTAAGATTTCTTCAAACCTTGGGACAATTCCAATTTTATTTGGCGTATGAATCGGAAATTGATAATAATAACCTGGATAAGGATTTCCTTCGATTACCAATGGTCCATTGTCTGTTACTGCGATATCCCATGCAATATATTTTAAATGATCTTTAATCTTTTCATTAGTAGCAAGTTTAACACATAATTCTTTAGCTTCTTTAAAATATGGAATGACTAATCCTTTTATAGGAACATTAGTAACAGGATGCCTCTCATAGACCTTTAATTCCCCATCACAAGCAGGGTAGAGGATCTTCCCCTTTTCAAGGTCTATCATACTTAACATTCCCCCACTGGAAGTATTATCAACGAATCCCCTATTGCCAATTCTTAAAAAAGCTGTGACAAAAGAAACTTTGTCATTGTGTAAAATAGTAATGATTCTTAAGGTATTAACTGAACCAGGATAAAGTTTAGCCAAATCTTTATGTTGTTTAACAACTTCTTCTAAAAGAGTTAAATTCTTATTCTTTAAATAATCATAGAGTTCTTTATTGGACAACTCCCCTACTTTTATTTTCTCAATACCGTGGCCGCCAGAATCATTATTAGGTTTGGCAATAATATAATCTTTACCTTTTAAAAACTTTTCAAACTCTTCAAATGAAGCTTGTTCAAGGTATAACCAATCTCTTTTTAAATAATCTTTAAATAGCTCATTAAATTCATTTTTATTGTCAAATAAATGCCAATACTCCTTAGAATTTAAAGTAGCAACATAAGTATTATTACGCCCTCTTGTAAGAATAGTCTTCTTCTCCTCTTCAGTCATATCATACATACCAAAAGAATAGTAATCAGTATAACCTGCTTGATGATGTAACATAGTACCAACCATATCAAAAAAGATACCTATCCTATTCTTTTTTGTTTTTCCATAGACTTTGTCTATTGTCTTAAACATCTTTTTATAGTCCATATCTTTAAGTCTTGTAATTAAATATTTAAATTTTCCCATTTTTGTTCCTCTTAATTAAAAACTGTTGTTTCTTGAAATAATCTCTGCTATTTTTTCAAATACTTCTTTAGAATTTTTATCATTGATCGTCGTATAACCAAGTTCTTTTAAAGCTAGTGATTTAAAATGATTAAGTTCCTGGGTTCTACTTAATTTTTCTTCTTTGCGCTTTTCAATTTCCATTTCAAACTTCTTATGTGATTCGCTTACTTTGCTACGGGATGCCGTACCATTGTGATATAAAGTGATCGCAGAATATAAAATACCTTCAAAAGTATACTGTTTATCCTCATCATAATAAAATTCAAAAGGATCGACTAAACCGTTAGCTTTAGCCATGTAAACTAAAATATATTTTAATTCATCAACCTGTTTCATAATCTGTAAATACTGATATAAATATTTGATTGTTTGAATTGAAAAACCACCATTTTTAGCCAGTAAGTTATCCTTTAAAAAGATAATAAAATCACTTAAGATCTCTTGTTCTTTTTTATTTAGGCCACGGAAATCTTGATTAATATCTTTACCTAATCCTTTCATGAGACCATCGGCAACTCTTTCTTCAACTTCTCTTATAAAGTTATCATCTATTTTAATATTTTGTAATTCTTCTTCACTATTTACTCCGAATAAAGAGAATAATTTATTTTGTTTATCTTTAGGTAAATCTGTTATATTTGGCAAAGCTAAATAATTGTATAACATCTGTCTTGAAACTCCTAAATATTTAGCTACCTGAACTTTGGATAAGCCACATTCATTAATAATTTGATTTACATAATTCATATTGTCATCTCCCTACTCTATTCTAACAAAGTTGTCAACTTTTGTCTAGCGGAATTAAAGATGTCTTGAAAAATTTTAAAAATCCTGATGTATAAAAAAAGAAGACTTTAATCTTCTTTAGGCAATAAATACCAAAGTGGCTTATTATCTTTGCGCACTTCTTTAATAATGCCACTGCCAAGACAGCGACCATCTTCTTGATATAAAGCACATAATTGCCCTGGTGTGACACTTTTTGCTTTATCGTAACTAACTAATATTTCCTGGTCGTTCAAATAAGTTAATCTAACTGGAACATCTTTGCTTCTATAACGGAATTTAGCATTACATTTTTCTATTTTCTCATCTGTATTTAAAACTAAACTATCGATAATACAACTATCTGAGAAAAGATAAGGATTATCTTCACCAACAGCAGTATATAAAATATTCTTCTTTAAATCTTTGCCAACGACAAACTGTCTTTCTAAATTGCCACCAATATTTAAACCTCTTCTTTGACCAATGGTATAATACATAAGACCAATGTGCTTACCAATTACTTTGCCAGTAGCAATATCAACTATATCACCAGGTAAATTAGGTAAGTAATTTTCTAAAAAATCTTTAAAATGACGTTCGCCAATGAAACAGATTCCTGTAGAGTCTTTTTTATCTTTTGTAATTAAATCATAATCTGAAGCTATTTTTCTTACCTCTTTTTTATTTAGATCACCAATGGGAAATAAGACATTTTCTAACTGTTCACTAGTAAGTTGGGCTAAAAAATAAGTTTGATCTTTATTTTCGTCAAGACCTTTATAGAGCTGATGATCAACAATTCTCGCATAATGACCTGTAGCAATGTATTTAGCACCTAATTTTTTGGCTTCTTTAACAAAATAGTCAAACTTAATATATTTATTACACATGACATCAGGATTAGGAGTACGACCTTTTTTTAACTCATCTAAAAAATAAGTAAAGACATAATCCCAATATTCTTTAACAAAGTCGACGCGATAAAGAGGAATACCCAGTTTTTCACAAACTGCTTTAGCATCATTATAATCCTGCTCTTGAGTACAAATATTATTATTAAGAGTAGGATTACCTTTAATATCATTATTTACTAAACTATCCCAGTTACGCATAAAAAGTCCGATAACCTCGTAGCCTTGCTTTTTTAATAGTAAAGCAGCCACTGATGAATCGACGCCTCCTGAGATGCCTACTACAACCTTTTCCATTACTAATCACCAACAACATTATACTCTATTTTATAAAATTTGTAAAAATTTTTATCATAAAAGGATTAACAAAAACCTCTAAGATACTGTAGACTACTGTTATTATTACTGCAAATATTAAAACATTGAAATATTTCTTCATCGCTTTTTGTAAATTGATCTCTTGTTTTAAAAAAAGATGTTTAAATAATTGAGCACTGAATTTAATAGCAAAAAAAGTGATGAAATAAAAAAGTAAAATATAGACTAACTTGCTAGGAAAAAGGTAAGAAATAAGAGCAAAGATCCCATTATAACCATAAGAATTAAAAATTCCTGAAATAGTAAAACCAATACTGAAAAAATTAAAGAAATATAAGATAATTATGACAATTATACCAACAATACTAATTCCTAAAATCCAAACTAGAAATGTATAAGATAAGTTTTCAAATAAAGAGTCTAAAAACAATTTAAAGTAGTCGTACTCTTCTTTTAAAGTAAAACTTTCTTTAATATTATTAACGATCTCTTGTTTGGCTGTCTCATCTAAAAACTGAAAGAAGATGAATCCTAAAATAATACTTACTACAGCGAATGAAATTAAGAATATTGTCAGATTTTTTAAAGTAAAGTACTTTTTAAACTTTTTAAAACTTAATTTGTGTTCTTTTTTGCTTCTATTTTTTAGGACCATTCTCATCTTATCACCTAATTCATCATACGAAATAATTTTTTAAATATGTTATACTTAATTAGACAAAATAGTATAATGATGTTATAATATTTATGAATTGGAGGAAAAGAAATGAATAAAAAAGTGCAAAAAGTAGTAATTATCATTATGTTTTTAGTAATGATTATCTCTTCCATAGCGACAATTGTATATTATTTCATCTAAAAGCCATACTAATAATGGTTTTTTTATGGAGGAAATATGTTAGCACTTTGTTTAAAGATCTTTTTTGTAAGAATTATTGATGTTTCTTTAGGTACTTTTAGAACACTTACGACGGTTAAGGAGAAAAATGTCTTAGCTAGTTGTATCGGTTTTTTTGAAGTTTTGGTCTGGTTTTTGATTGTCAAAGAAGCTTTAAATACAGAATCGAACAGTATTTGGATCGGAGTTAGCTATGCTCTTGGGTTTGCAACTGGTACTTATATTGGTGGTTTTCTTTCCAATTTACTTATGAAAGAGACTTATATGGTACAAATTATCACTGATAAATTAAGTAGCAAGATGACTAAAGAATTACGAGATAATGGTTATGCTCTTTCTATTTTAAAATTAGAATCGAGTGCTGAACATCCTAAACATCTTATTTATATTGGTCTTAACAAAAGGCGGCTATCAAAGTTAGAAAAAATAGTTTACAAATATGATAAAAAAGCTTTTATTGTTATTAATGACACCAAAAAAGTGGCAAACGGATATTTTCCGAATGCCATTACTAACGCTAAATAATTTATTTATGAATTTCAAAATAAAAGGTGGTACCTTTCTTTTTTTCGCTTAAAACGCCGTATTTGCAGTGATGATTCTCTAAGATCTGTTTAACAATTGATAGACCTAGCCCAGTTCCAAACTTATTGCGCTTATGATTTTTGTTAATTTGGTAATATTTATCCCAGATAAGATCGATCTCTTTTTTGTCGATACCTTTACCGGTGTCGATCACTTCGATTAAAACAGTCTCTTTTTTATTAGTTTGGCGAATGGTAATTTTCTTATCATCACCTGTATAGTTAACAGCATTATTAATTAAGTTATAGACAACTTGTTCTAATCTTTTGACATCGCCAGTTACAAAGGCTTCTTTTTTACAATCAAAAATAAACTGATAGCCCTCTTTTTCTAAAATGTCATAACGTCTTAAAATGTTCTTGATCATTTTGCTAATATTAAATCTTTCCATCTGCATTGGGTAAGCTCCAGCTTCAATTTTAGATAGCTCTAAAATGTCTTCGACTAAAAGGCTTAAACGATCAACTTCTTCAATGATTATATTTAAATCGGCCTCTCTTTTTTCTTTATTATCAGAATTTAAATCTTTAATCGCATAGGCGTAGGCTTTAATCATCGTAAGTGGCGTCTTTAGATCGTGACCGACATTAGCCATTAGTTCTGTACGTAGTTTATCATTGCTTTCCAATTCTCTAACTGCATCATTTAAAGTTTCTGAAAGTTCAACGATCTCTCGTGGCGTATCATCAAGTGGAAGATTAATATCGTATTCTTTCTTACCGATCTTCTTAGCAGCTTGATTAAGTTTAATAATTGGATTAGATAACTTTCTAGAAATAAAGTAAGAAATAATGATCGCTATTAATAAAACGATAATAGCTACTACGATAAATTGACTCTTTAAAATAGTGACACTACTATCAAGAGGTACTAAAGAAGTAGAAATAAAAATATAAGTATTATTGCCTAAGTTTTCTGCTAATACTAAAGTATTATTGTTAAAATTAGGATTGATGATCTCAGCACTTTTGCTAGTTGTCTTGCCGGAAATAAAATCGCTTTTGAAGTTTTTAAAAGCTGTGCTGTTCATAGAAAGACATTTTTTATTATAGTAAAAAGATGAGTAACTATCCTCGCCTTCTTTTACTACTTCGATACAAATATCGTTATTGATAGAATAAGAGTCGAACGTTTCTTTATAATTAGTATCATATGACTTGACTAAGACGCTCATCGAAGCAATCAGTGACTGAGTCTTTTCAAGTTTATAATAAGTGTTTAGAAATACTCTTTGGAAAATCCAAAGAAAGATCAAAATCAAAACAGCAAAGATCATTAAATATATTAAAATATATTTAGCAATGCTTATCTTATTTGATTTCAAACTTATAACCTAGCCCACGGACTGTTTTAATTAAATCACGGTATTTACCAATACTATTTCTAAGCATTTTAATATGCGTATCAATGGTGCGATCATCACCATAGAAGTCATAACCCCAAACCTTGTTTAAGAGTTGCTCTCGTGATAAAGCTACATTTTTATTCTCTTCAAGGTAAAGTAATAATTCATACTCTTTAGGAGTTAAAACGATCTCCTTATCATCAATATAGACAGCATGACCGATCTTATCTATTTTTAATCCTTGATAGATGAAAAGATCTTCTTTTTGCTCTGATCTTTTTAAAACAGCTTTGATTCTAGCAATTAACTCTCTTGGACTAAAAGGTTTAGTAATATAATCATCAACTCCCATATCAAAACCTAATAATTTGTCTTTTTCTTCTGCACGAGCTGACAAGATAATAGTAGGAATATTTTTAATTTTTTTAATCTGCTCATAAGCACTAAAACCATCTAATTTAGGCATCATGAGATCAAGAATAATAATATTGACATCTTCATCCTCTACTTTTTCGATCGCTTCATAACCATTAGTGGCTTCAACAACATCATAACCTTCATGGTTACAGTACTCTTTAATTATATTCCTTATTAAATCCTCATCATCT
>ENA-ORSI01002358-ORSI01002358.1-human-gut-metagenome-genome-assembly--contig:-NODE-2358-length-13870-cov-11.776620_pt1 | contig 13870 bp, 11 predicted proteins | sample MGYA00242187_ERZ509154 | MGnify/ENA primary metagenome ERZ509154 (study PRJEB26280, sample SAMEA2338627) | human gut metagenome | biome: human gut; feature: human-associated habitat; material: faeces...
CCCTCTCGAAAGCGGTTGCAAAGGTACAGACTTTTTCCGTTTCCGCAACTTTTACCATACACTTTTTTGCAAAGTTTTTTCAGAATTTTATCTAACTCGCTGATTTACTTTATGCTATAAAGCATGGTTTTTATTTCCATTCAGAAATGAGCGGGAAATGCCTTACATTATATAATTCGTGCGGGCGCGTACGTGTACGCGCGTAGGTACAGACGAATTCTGGCTATCGGAAAGCACCTCATCCGCCCCAGATGAAGCCTTCAAAAAAACGCAAGTACATTTGATATAAAACGTCCTTGCGTTTCACTTCAAACGCAAGTGCGTTTTGGATGGAACGCAAGGGCGTTTTTTTCATGAACAAAAAAAAGGAAATACTACACGGAAAAGGGCATAAAAAAAGGAGTTCCGCTGAACTCCAACCTTTGTTAACCTTAAATCTAATACTATGAAAAACACAGTACAAAAGTATTTATTTTATCCGGAACAACAAAATACAAGACTAAAAAAGTATGCTTTACAACATACATTAACCACCAAGGCGAAATATTCAATGTGGTTAACAAATTACATATTAAAATACAAAAAAATGCAGAAACGATTCCGCTTCTGCATTTTACATTCACCTAATATTACACCTAATTCACTTTATACGCTTATATCCATATACGGCTAATTCCCCCAACTCCTCTTCAATACGAAGCAACTGGTTGTATTTCGCCATACGATCGGAACGGCTTAATGAACCAGTCTTTATCTGGCCACTATTGGTAGCTACTGCTATATCCGCAATGGTGGCATCTTCTGTTTCACCGGAACGATGAGAAGTAACCGTAGTATACCCATGACGATGGGCCATTTCAATGGCATCGAGTGTCTCACTCAAAGAACCAATCTGATTTACTTTGATAAGAATGGAATTAGCACATCCCAGCTCTATACCTTTCGATAAGAATTCCACATTGGTCACAAACAAGTCATCTCCTACAAGCTGACAACGATCTCCAATCCGCTCCGTCAGTTTCTTCCATCCCTGCCAGTCGTTTTCACTCATACCGTCTTCGATAGAGTCAATCGGATACTTATTAATCAGTTCTTCCAGATAAGCCACTTGTTCATCTGAAGTACGTTTCTGACCACTGGCTCCTTCAAAAATCGTATAGTCGTACACTCCATCCTTATAAAACTCAGAAGAAGCACAGTCCATTCCAATCATCACGTCCTTTCCTGGTACATATCCTGCCAGTTGAATGGCCGACAAAATAGACTCCAACGCATCTTCTGTTCCGTTCAATGCCGGAGCAAAGCCACCTTCATCTCCTACAGCCGTACTTAATCCACGGTCGTGCAACACCTTCTTCAAGGCATGGAAAACTTCCGCTCCCATACGCAAACCTTCACGGAAAGAAGGTGCACCTACCGGACGAATCATGAATTCCTGGAAAGCAATGGGCGCATCACTATGTGAACCTCCATTGATAATATTCATCATCGGTACCGGCATCACAAAAGTATTTACTCCTCCAATGTAACGATATAAAGGAATGTTCAAGTAAGCAGCTGCCGCTTTTGCCACTGCCAAAGAAACTCCCAAAATGGCATTGGCTCCGAGATTGGATTTAGTAGGCGTGCCATCGAGTTCGCACATTTTCTTGTCAATTCCACGCTGATTCAGCACAGACCATCCTTCCAAGGCCGGAGCAATTACATTATTTACATTATATACAGCTTTCAACACACCTTTACCTCCATAACGCTTGGCATCTTTATCACGAAGCTCGAGTGCTTCATGCTCACCAGTAGAAGCTCCTGAGGGTACAGACGCACGCCCCATGATTCCAGACTCCAGTCTCACTTCTACTTCTACAGTAGGATTGCCTCTTGAATCGAGTATTTCACGACCTGTAATTGATTTAATTTTCATATTCCTATTATTTTAAAATTCTGATATACAAAAATGAGAAGTTCCTGTAAGGCATACAATACCTTGAAATAGGTATTTTGTAAACCTAACTCTCTGAAACAAAAAAGGACTGTAACTGAAAAACAGCCACAGCCCTCTTCTGTCATTTATGCAATCATAAATGGATTAGTAATTATTTTTCTTTACTTCGAAATAAGCTTGTGGATGCAAGCAAGCCGGACATGTTTCAGGTGCTTCTGTACCTACATAAATGTATCCACAGTTACGGCACTGCCATACCACTTCTACATCTTTCTTGAATACTTTATCATCTTCTATATTCTTCACGAAAGCCAGATATCTTTCTTCATGTCCTTTTTCAGCAACGGCAATTTCACGATACATCTTAGCGATAGCCGGGAAACCTTCTTCATCTGCAATGTCAGCAAATTTCGGATAATCCAAGCTCCATTCTTCATTTTCACCTGCTGCAGCTGCTTTCAGGTTTTCCAATGTAGTACCGATTACGCCGGCAGGATAGCTGGCAGTAATTTCTACCATTCCACCTTCCAACCACTTGAACATTCTCTTGGCATGTTCCTTTTCCTGATCAGCAGTTTCCATAAAAATAGCAGAAATCTGCTCGAAGCCTTCTTTCTTTGCTACACTGGCAAAATAAGTGTAACGCATTCTTGCCTGTGATTCACCAGCAAAAGAGATTGCCAAATTTTTCTCAGTTCTTGTTCCTTTAATGCTTTTTCCCATATCTATTAGTTATTAAGTTGATGAATAAATTACGTTTTTAAGTTCACATTGCAAAGGTAGTAATTTTATTCAAATTTGAAATTATTACAATTTTATTTTCTATTTTATTAACGCTTTAATAAAACCTGAATTCACTAATAAAACAAATTTGAAGGAGAAAAAGTTCTTGAAAACAAGTCCTAAAATATCCCTCATCCAATCTCATATACACTGAATAAGAAACAAATAATAATTCAAATTTCTATTTCAGAAAATATTTTAAAATATAATCAATAGAAAAATCGTCTGAATTCGAGAAAATATATACTTTTGTGCTTCTTTTTAAATTAGTAACACTTTTAAGATAGATGAAAGGATTAGAATTTAGACCAAAACTTTTCACAATGATGAAAACTTACACCAAGGCCGACTTTATGACCGACCTGATGGCAGGTATTATTGTGGGAATTGTAGCTTTGCCTCTGGCCATTGCCTTTGGTATAGCCTCTGGAGTAAGTCCGGAAAAAGGTATCATTACCGCCATTGTAGCCGGCTTTATCATTTCTTTTTTAGGTGGAAGTAAAGTACAGATAGGCGGACCGACCGGAGCGTTTATCGTAATTATCTACGGTATCATTCAGGAATACGGTATCGACGGACTGATGGTTGCTACCATGATGGCCGGTGTGCTCCTTATATTATTAGGTATATTCAAGCTGGGAACCGTTATCAAATTTATTCCTTATCCTATTATCATTGGTTTTACCAGTGGTATTGCTGTCACCATTTTCACCACTCAGATTGCCGATATTTTCGGACTTGATTTTAAAGGTGAAAAAGTACCGGGCGATTTTATCGGAAAATGGATTCTTTATTTCCATCACTTCGATACGGTAAACTGGTGGAATGTCATTGTCAGTGTAGTCAGTGTATTCATCATTGCCATTACTCCCAAGTTCTCTAAAAAAGTTCCAGGCTCTCTGGTAGCCATCATTTTGGTAACTGTAGGAGTTTACTGCCTGAAATTGTATGGAGGAATTACTTGTATCGATACCATAGGCGACCGTTTCAGCATCAAAGCACAGCTTCCAGAAGCAGCCGTTCCGGCACTTGACTGGGAAGCTATTAAAAATCTGTTTCCTGTAGCCATTACTATTGCCGTATTGGGAGCCATTGAATCTTTGCTCTCTGCTGCAGTAGCCGACGGTGTTATAGGTGACCGCCATGACTCAAATACAGAACTTATCGCACAAGGTATTGCTAACTTCGTATCACCTATATTCGGAGGTATTCCTGCTACCGGAGCTATCGCCCGTACCATGACAAATATTAACAACGGTGGAAAATCACCTGTGGCCGGTATTGTACATGCAGTGGTGTTATTACTTATCTTACTTTTCCTGATGCCGTTGGCACAATATATTCCGATGGCCTGTCTGGCTGGTGTACTGGTTATCGTTTCCTATAACATGAGTGGATGGAGAGTGTTCAAAGGATTGTTGAAAAACCCCAAATCGGATGTGGCAGTCCTGCTTATCACTTTCTTCCTGACCGTTATCTTCGACTTGACCGTAGCCATTGAAGTAGGATTGGTAATTGCCTGCGTATTGTTCATGAAACGTGTAATGGAAACCACCAAGATTTCTGTAATTACCGACGAAATCGATCCGAACAACGAATCTGATTTGGAAGTACACGAAGAACACTTAATGATTCCACAAGGTGTAGAAGTGTATGAAATCAACGGTCCGTATTTCTTCGGTATTGCTACCAAATTTGAAGAAATCATGTCTCGTTTGGGCGACCGTCCGAAAATCCGTATCATCCGTATGCGAAAAGTTCCTTTTATTGACTCTACAGGTATCCACAACCTTACCACCCTGTGTGAGATGTCACAAAAGGAGAACATCCACATCATTCTGTCGGGAGTCAACGAAAAAGTACATAAGGTACTGGAAAAATCAGGATTCTACGAATTGCTAGGAGAAGAAAATATCTGTAGCAATATCAACGAAGCCCTGGAAGTAGCCACTCGAGAAATCGCAGAAATAAACGCGAAATAAAATGTTAAAAGAATAGCTCCTGTTCTGTTAAAATCCAAATAGGGTTTAACAAAACAGGAGTTTTCTTTAAATCATGTTATAAAACAGTATATTTTAGGTCGATTACTTGGATTATTTCCAGAATTCCGTACCTTTGTACTGTGTTTTTCATAGTATTAGATTTAAGGTTAACAAAGGTTGGAGTTCAGCGGAACTCCTTTTTTTATGTCCTTACTTCAGAAAATCACCACTTCAGCCGAATTTGAAACTGTAAATCATACTTATTGTTTCCCTGTATTTCTTCAGCTCCCGAACTGATGGTTGACCGGTCTCTATAGTGCGTCCATCCCCATTTAACCTGAAAAGTCAAACGCTTTTTCCAATTATAATCCATTGTCCAAGCCCATCGCTCTCCTCTTCCATACAAGGACATCATAGAAAACGCATACAACAGCCCTTGCTCGTACATATACACTCGCGATGTATAATCCTGCGTATGAAACCAAATACCGCTTAGAGAAGTCCGCAACGAAAGACGAGGAATATCCACCTTCACACTACTCCCCAATGCCCAGCCGTTAGAAGCCTCCCGTTTCCACACTTCCGAACGTACATATTCCACAACTGTTTTCCACCGCAAAACACTCAATGGTGAATAAGTCAGCTGATAATGCAATCGCTGCCGGATATTGGGCAATACCAACTTACTTTCTTCCGTATCCTGATAGTTCTTAGCCTTGTTTTTATAACTATACTTTATCAACATATCCAGTGAATTTAACGGTGAATAAGATGCTTGAAACACGCCTTCCATTCCTATGGTCTTTTTCTTATCCACCAAGTAACGATACCATGGAAAATAAAAGAAGTCACCGTAACATAATAACTTAATTCTGCTTAACAGGCTTGTTTCCAAACTAATAAAAAGTCCAGTTTCATTTTGTAACCTAGAATTCTCTCCAAATCCATTTGCATATAAACTCTGGTATTTCTTGTCATAGTATCTGTTGATAACTATCAAGGAAGTATTCACAACCGGTGAATAAGTCAACTGATTCAACGTAGCAATCTTTCCCTGCTTATCCACCGCAGTTTCACCAGAGAATACAAATTTCCCTTTATACCATTTATAATTCACTCCTACGTTATAGAAATATCTTCCGCGAGGATAATAACGATTGTACAACTGTTCAGCCGGATTTAACACCTTGTTGAAAACATTATAAACAGCTGTAAATCCACCTTCAAAATATTTACCATCATAAGTTAAATTACTACCAACTAAGGTATTAAATACAGTATTCTTCTTTTCCATATCTTTCTTCAAACGATGATAGCCATCGGTTTTCAACGTAGTTATACACTCATTATCCACCGTAGCATCCTGATTACGGAAAGAAACAAAACCTGTCAATAACCAGCGATTTTTCCATTTGCAGGAAGCACCCGCTCCCTGCAAATAATTCGCTTCATTCATGGAAGTATATTTGCTCAATCCTTTCCCTGCACGATTTAATGTGGAAAAGGAGGTATATTTCCCCATACTAAATCCCATGTTCATCACCAGTCCATATCCAAAACTGGCTTTGTAGTTTCCTAATACCAAGGTATGTAACTTACCAAAATCATTTAACTGAACAGAGGTATTGTAAAAATCAAATCCTTTCCGGTTGTAAAGACTGAAGAAAGGTTCTCCCGCATCCTTTTCTGCAGCCAAGCTTACATAGATTTTTTGCTGAAACTGAAATTTGTATCTCAGGTTCAAATAATACGGACTTCCATAATACTGTCTGGAAGCAAATTTGTCCTCTTCCCCCAAGGGAATATCTGCATAGCCCGCCTTTTCATTTAAAGGAATATCTGTCCGCATCCAAACCTCCTGTTTATTGTATTTCCACAAATTTTTCCAGGAAAATGCCTGTTTTTCCACCGAATTACCCACATATATAAAATCTTTCAAGAACATTTGAGTCTGCTTATCCATTCCTTCCACTCCCCATAATTCATTCAAACTGACCAACGGTCCATATTTATACACATAGTAAAGAATATTTTCCACCATTTTATCAGACAAGAAAGGCAACTGTTCCAATTCTTCCTTCGTTACCATATTAATATTAAACGGATGTTCAGCCAGTTCACTCAAGTTTTCATACTGTTCTTCCCAGGAAGATAAATCTGCCTCCTCCCCAATCTGTTCCTCCCATTCCATCCAGGCAGACTGAGCACACACATTTAAACAAGTAAAAATAACTGATACACAAAGAGAAACATACTTTTTCCACATGTTATTCACCAGGTTATACACATACTATAAATACGTTAATTATCTCACGTAATCTGAATATTATTCCTATTTTTGTGAGCATGAAGACATGTTTTTACATACTCATCTTCTTAGGGCTAAGCTTCTTTTCAGAAATTCATGCCCAACAAGTATCTCCTGTGACCTCCGGTAAAGGATACAGAGTTCCCGTATGCGTATATGAAGGAGACACTATACCTTGTATAACGCTGAGAAACATTTACGTTTACCCCAAACTCAAGTTTAAAAACAAAAGACAGGAAAGATATTACTACAAACTGGTGAGGGATGTGAAAAAGACACTTCCTTTGGCCAAAGAAATCAAGCGGGCTGTCATCGAGACATACGAATACATGGAAACACTCCCCAACCAGAAAGCCAAGGAGCAACACATGAAGATGGTAGAAAAAGGATTGAAGGAACAATACACCGCCCGCATGAAAAAACTGACTTTTTCACAAGGCAAGCTGCTTATCAAACTGGTGAACCGGGAATGCAACCAATCGTCTTACCAGCTGGTAAAAGCTTTCATGGGACCTTTTAAAGCGGGATTTTATCAGGCATTTGCAGCCCTATTCGGAGCCAGCCTAAAAAAAGAATACCATCCTGAAGATGACGACAAGATGGTAGAAAGAGTAGTTACACTTGTTGAGAACGGACAACTATAACTATGTAAATCAATAAATTAACAACATATTAATAAGATATTCACAGGTAGTGTTCAACGCAGTTTAAACAGTTTATGTGCAAATTCCCATATCATAATGCCTGCCGTTACAGACACATTCAGTGAATGTTTGGTACCGAACTGAGGTATTTCAATACAACCGTCGCACATGTCTACCACTTCCTGCTGCACACCTTTCACTTCATTTCCCAATACAATGGCATATTTCCGGCCTTTCTCCAATACCAGTTCATCCAGTAGTGTACTTCCGGCACACTGTTCGATAGCCAATACTGTATATCCGTCATTATGAAGTTCATTTACAGCATCTTGCGTACGCTTGAAATACTTCCAGTCCACTGTATACTCCGCTCCCAAGGCCGTTTTGTGCATTTCCGGATGAGGAGGTGTAGCCGTAATACCACAAAGATAAATGCAGTTCACCAGAAACGCATCAGAGGTACGAAACACCGCACCTATGTTATGCAAGCTGCGAACTTCATCCAGCACCACAACCAACGGCAACTTATCTACTTCCTTAAACTCCTCCACCGTCAGGCGGTTCATCTCCGTAATCTTCAGTTTTCTTAATTCAGACATTTTTCGTATATTTGGTATGCGTTTGCCTGCAAAGATAAAAACTATATTCATAACCTTGTTGAAAACGGGGGAAAAGGTGTAAAAAACGCGCGCATAGAAAATGAAAATTATTTCTTGCATTATTCCACAAATAGATTATAGCACGCTCAAAACCAACAATCCAAAAAAGTTAGAGATAATTTTCACTGGCAGTTTAAACACATTCTTCCCGAATTTTCAGGAATGAATACACGAAAAGTTTTTAACTTTGCAACGTATCAACAAATTGTTAATAGTATAGATAAAATCAAAATTATCAATACGTAAGCATGTTTATCAGTTATTCATATCCTCCACCCGGATGCTGATAACGGAAAAACAAAAAAAAGGGTGTTATTTTTACTAACATTATTAACGGGATATTATCAGTATCATTGTTTCTTTTAAAAAGAAGAAAAAATATAATCTAATAATGAAGAAAGAAGAATGGTTGAAAAAGGGTTATGTGGATGAACCCGTAGAAAAAGCGCTTGACCTGAAAGCGGAGATTAAAAGACTGTGTCGTGAAAAAGATGCCGTAATCCTGGGCCACTACTACCAGGCAGACGAAATACAGGAAATAGCAGACTTCATTGGAGACAGTCTGGCACTGGCTCAGTGGGCTGCCAAAACGGATGCAAAGATCATTGTGATGTGCGGGGTACACTTTATGGGTGAAACTGCCAAGATACTTTGTCCGGACAAAAAAGTGTTGATTCCCGACTTGAATGCCGGATGCTCTTTGGCCGACAGCTGTCCGGCCGACAAGTTTGCTGCTTTCGTAAAAGACCATCCCGGTTACAAGGTAATCTCGTATGTCAATACAAGCGCTGCCGTCAAGGCGGTGACTGACGTGGTAGTGACATCGACCAATGCCCGCCAGATTGTGGAAAGTTTCCCGGAAGATGAAAAACTGATTTTCGGTCCTGATAAGAACCTGGGAAATTATATCAACTCTATCACCGGACGTCAGATGTTGTTATGGGACGGTGCTTGCCATGTGCACGAGAAATTCTCTGTGGAAAAGATTATCGAGTTGAAAAAGCAGTATCCTGATGCACAGGTATTGGTTCATCCGGAATGCAAGGGCGCCGTGGCTAAACTGGCTGACAAGATTGGGTCTACAGCCGGATTGCTGAAATATGCCATGGCCAGCGACAAGAAAGACTTCATCGTAGCTACAGAAAGCGGTATTCTGTATGAGATGCGGAAAAAATGTCCGGAAAAGAACTTTATTCCTGCGCCTCCTGAAGACAGCACCTGCGCTTGCAACGAGTGCAACTTCATGCGCCTGAATACGCTTGAAAAGTTGTACAATACGCTGAAATACGAATGGCCGGAAGTCAATGTGGATGAAGCCATCGCACAGGAAGCCATTAAGCCTATTCAGAAAATGCTGGAAATATCTGCTAAGCTGGGACTTTAAAAGTCTCAGCTTGCTTGTTAATGGCCTTTAAAGCAAGAATACTGCTTCTTAATGTATGTTATAAAACACATGTAAACGCACACAAAACTTGCATAATTCCAGAAAGTCCGTACCTTTGCATCGTGTTTTTCATAGTATTAGATTTAAGGTTAACAAAGGTTGGAGTTCAGCGGAACTCCTTTTTTTATGCCCATACGTTTCTTCTTTTCCTCAATATCGTGTGATAAATGTGCTGATGCAAATGCGATAAATCAAAAATGAATCATCGTTTTTTATGTTTCCCGGAGCTGAACCTTACGTTTCCGGTAAGAAAAACGTATGTTTCTGCATCCGAAAACATACGTTTCTCATAAGTGAAACATAAAGAAACCGGGATAATTTACTTATTTTCGTAGATACGTTCTGTAAATATTTTGGAGGAAACGGCTTGATGTAGCTTTATGACTCTTCTTTTAAGCGAAAAAAAATGATTTTAATCTGTGTTGAAAATCAGTATGTTATGATTTTTATCGAAAAAAGTTAGAAAAAAAACATCCAAAAAGTTTGTAGGTTTAAAAAAAACGCCTACCTTTGCAACCGCAATCGAGAGAGAAAGCAACGAAAGAAAAACTTGATGGTGCGTTAGTTCAGTTGGTTAGAATACATGCCTGTCACGCATGGGGTCACGGGTTCGAGTCCCGTACGCACCGCGAAAAAAAATCCTGGTTCATTTTGAATCAGGATTTTTTATTTCATATAAGTGGAAAAATAAAAAGACGGGAACATGCCGTAGATAGATGACGAAGCTTTCAGAGGAGTGGCGGAATTAACGTCTGTAACTCTTTCGAATAATATGCAGCGAATAGGTTATCAAGCCTTCAGTGACTGTGAACAATTAAGTAAAGTTGCCTATGTGGGTGAAATGAAAACAGCTGATTGTATGGTAGAAATAGGAGCGTTTCAGAATTGTACGTCTTTGACTTCCTTTGCATTTCCTCAAAGTCTTTCTGAAGTTCAAGGATGGACTTTTGTAGGTTGCAGAAAGTTGAAAGAAATAACCCTTCCTAAATCGGTGAAGAAAGTGGGAGACCAGGCGTTAAGAACAAACTCTACTGTAGAAACAATTACTTTTGAGGGAGAAGAAGCTCCGGAACTTACAGGTAATCCGAACATGGAGAGTCTGTCATTTCTATTCCACGTGACCGTAACGGCCAATTTGAGCCGATAGCAGTGCCCAAACATGAAAGTCGTGGACTTTCGATAGAAAAGCTTGTTATCTCCCTATATGCCAAAGGAATGAGTGTTTCTGATATAGAGGAAGAGATGCGTGAGATTTATGAAATAGAACTCTCTACATCGGCCATTTCCATCATTACCAACAAGGTAAACCAGGCTGCTCTGGAATGGCAGAACCGCCCTTTGGATCCTGTTTATCTCATTGTCTGGATGGACGGTATTGTCTTCAAGGTACGGGATAACGGCAAGATCATAAACAAGACCGTTTACCTTTGCGTCGGACTGAAACAGAACGGTCTGAAGGAAGTCCTTGGCATGTGGGTCGGCAAATCGGAAAGTTCTTCTTTCTGGATGGGCGTCCTGACCGATTTAAAGGCCCGTGGAGTGCAGGATATACTGATTACCTGTACCGACAACCTGAATGGATTTACGGATACCATCCGTACCGTATCCCCCAAATCATCCACTCAAATCTGTGTGGTACATCAGATCAGAAACTCCTGTAAATATGTCGTTTATAAGGATAAGAAAGAGTTTACAGCAGATATGAAGAATATCTACAATGCACCCAACAAGGAAGTTGCTGCTGCAGAACTTGACAATTTGGAAAAGAAATGGGGAGGAAAGTATCCATACGCTATACTTTCATGGAGGAACAATTGGGATGACCTGACTGTTTTCTTCCAGTTCCCGCTAGAAATCAGAAAAATAATCTATACCACAAATCTTATTGAGAACCTGAACGGGAAAATCAGAAAATACACAAAATCAAAGCTTTCGTTCCCTTCGGATGATGCCGTAAAAAAGACCGTTTATCTTTCACTTATGGAGATTGAGAAGAAATGGACACAGCCGATTCACAACTGGGGCTTGATTATGAATCAATTTATGCTTATTTTTGAAAACAGAATCCAGATATAAGAACAAACTTACAACTGAATCCTGTTTCTATTTACACAAAATTTTGGACAGTGTCACCATATTTCTCCATCAAAACCAGAAGACAACTATATAACTTCTGGAGTTGTACTCAATATTTGAAAAATTTATTTTTTAGTGGACAATATGAAATCTACTATCTTCGATCCAAATTGCCTAGTATTCCAGTTATTATCATACTCAAAAGAAATTTCTTTAGCAACTTGTCTTAATGAATCCTTTACATTATCGTATTTTTTGAAGAGTTCAATACTTCCATTCAAATTAATGGATATGAAATATTCACCAATAGTAACTGCATCCTTTTCACCTTGAGATTGAATTATCTTTTTTCCTAACTGTCTAGTTGTCCAATCAGGGTCAAAATTAAAACCAATCATATTTGCTATCTCCCTTAATCCATTCTTAACATTATCATATATTTTGTATACAACAACGCTTCCAGAATCTTCTATTTGAATTATATATTCACCGCATATTGCTGATTTCTTAGCCATAATCTTTAAATTAAAGATTTGTTCTAAAAGTGCAAATATACAAAAATCTTCTCAACAAATGAGATTTTATGGTTTATCCCTTAATCATCTCTTTAGTTTTTTATCAGTAATTTCCTTTATACGGCGAATAAATTTTTCCTCCATCTCATTGTACAAGTAAGCATTTACATTTTGATATGTATGACGTTGTATAGCTTCATAAAAAGCTTTGAAGTTTGCATCATCTTCGAATACACTTACCTTTTTACTAAAGAAATCATACAGATCTTTATATGTAATTATTTTATAGATGTCGCTCATCTGCAGATCTAACACTTCGTTGTTATCATTTCTTTCTTCCTCAATATGGGGTATGTTGTAGTTAGGTGTAAGAATTAAAAAATGTGGTTTAATTTCAATGTTTTCAATTAGCCAACTTACATAGTTGTAATATCTTCTTAATTGTGTACTATTATTCTCATCAGTTCTGATACTATTGATATCCGACTCGATTTTGTTTTCAATGACAATCATATTCTTTTTCTCATTGTCGCAGATTAATAGATCTATACGGCCTCCATTAGGGAACCATTTGGGATTATTTTCTTCAACTTTTGCTGATTCTCCGCGAGTTACCGAGTAGTTGTCGCCCATGATAAGGTTGAGGGGATAAGCATTTTGCAAATCTTTGGGGTGATAATATAATGCTACCATGAAAAATTCCTTCCATAATTCAATATACTTTTTCTGCTGCATAAAATAAGCCAGCATATTCGAGAAACAATTCTCATCGTTCTGAATTTGGCAAATATCAATTAATGAAATTTCTCGTTTGGCAATATCTACATCACTATCAACCTTCGTATTATCCTCTTCCCACAAATCACTATTATTTACTATAGTTGCAATCTTTTGGTAATCCTCATTAGTCACTTCTTTTGGGTATAAATACTGTTTAAGTGAAGTCTTAACCCAATTTAGTTGAGTCAATTTTACAGGAGGTTCAGCATCATTGGGCAATTCTTTATTGTCTAATTCAATACCCAAAGCAATAAATATGCGTTTCCTTGGTTTGTAGAATTTCTTAGCCTTATATGTGATAAAGATACTTTGTTGTTCAGCATCGTTGAATATATCGAGGATTGAAACTCCACCATAGCTAACATTTTCTTTTTTAATATATTTTTCTTGCTTCTCTTGTATATTTTTTTCGGTGTATATATAATCCCTGCCGAGTGATTGTTCTGCTCCAAGTACATTTTCCAAACCTAAAGCCATACCAATCACCTCAATAACATTTTGCTTATATGATTTCGTAAGCAACATAGTACTAATACATTCTTTATGCTTTTTCTCGAAACAGATACAAATAATGGAAACCATTATCAGCGGCATACATGTTAATTATCTCGTGCCCGAGATTGTCAAAAATGTATTTTCCAACATACATTCTGTTAAGAACAATACCTTCTTTTTTCATACATGAATCCACTGCTGTCCGGAGAAAATTCTCCAAAATAGCTATTATTGATTAATAC
>ENA-ORSI01002362-ORSI01002362.1-human-gut-metagenome-genome-assembly--contig:-NODE-2362-length-13844-cov-2.537022_pt1 | contig 13844 bp, 8 predicted proteins | sample MGYA00242187_ERZ509154 | MGnify/ENA primary metagenome ERZ509154 (study PRJEB26280, sample SAMEA2338627) | human gut metagenome | biome: human gut; feature: human-associated habitat; material: faeces...
GACGGTGGGTGCAAGTATGTGTTTCGCTTCTCCATTCTCCACTCCGCCCAATGCGCTGGTGATGCCCGCCGGACAATACACCTTCATGGACTACATCAAAGTGGGCCTCCCGCTGCAGGTCATCATGGGTATCGTCATGGTCATCGTCCTGCCCCTGCTCTTCCCCTTCTGAGATATCGTCCGGCACGCAGCCTTAACACCGCTTTCCGCGGAGGGAGACGCACCTCCCAAACAAAAAAACGCGGAGACACAGAGCTTCACGATGCTCTGCGTCTCCGCATGTTTCTTTCTGAACACGACAACGGCAGTGGAAACGATACCTGCGTTGCCACGCTGCTATCTCATTAATAACACGGATGCTGCTGATTGGCCAGACCGGGATTCACATCGATGATATTGGTCGTGTTGAATGGCAAGATTTCCACCATGTTTTTCTTCAAACCATAATAGAGGCCTGTACCCCCTGTAATCCAAGCATTGTTGTCTGACACACCTTCTACGTCCTCTACGCTTAAGTTACCCTTTTGCGCCACGGTGTGCACGCCAAACATGTTCAAGACCGTATAAGTAGCCGGAGTCGTGGCAACATCGTCCGGCTGCGTATAGTAGACTTTACCACTTTCGTCTTCATAGAATGTCACTTCAACATACCCCCCTGTGTTAGAGTTCATGATATGCAACGTCGACAGTTGCTCGGCAGTCAGGAAGGAAGCGACCTCGTCTTCAGTCAGCTCGATGTGGTCGAGCGCGATGGTCGGATCTTCAAATGTGGGAGCAGTCTCCGGCTGCTTATAGGCCCAATAAGGCTTCACGTCAGCATAACGGCCTTCACGCTCGCACAATCGTACCAGTTTTTCTTTCTCTGCCGTCAAGTAATCCACGAGGATACCCCAGCGTGCCAGGTCACTCTTGCGCAGCCCTTCGTTGGAAAGTTCCAGCTTGCGCTCCTCGATAATGAAATTCCTGAAGTCTTCATAGGAAGTCGGGATGTTGCCAGCCTTAGCCTCATCGTTGCGGAAAGCACGCATACGCACTTGTTTCACAGCGGCAATAGCCTCTGATGTAGGTCCGTTATTCAGTTCGTTGAGTGCCTCGGCATACATCAGCAGGACATCCGAATAGCGCAGTATGGGCCAATTGATGTCACGACGGCTGTCAGACGTGCCGCGCTCCTTCTTCCAGTTGATGCGATATTTGCCCACACCCATACCAGCATAAGTATTCATCTGATAAGCGACGGGCGAGGAACCCAAGAGAAGACCATAGTTGCAAACCGACACGTCACGGCGCTGGTCGCCCTCTTCAAACTCAAAATAGAACGTCGGCATGGCAATCATCTGTGCACCGCCTTTGCCAAGTCCATTCTTGTCCGTTCCATTGGTCGGTATGCCATTCACGTATCCCGTGCGGACGTCGGCCGAGTTTGCTCCGTACCAGCCATATTCAAACATTGTCTCGTTGTCATAGGTCTGATTGCCCAAGTTGCGGAACACCTGGTCGTAATCGTCCAACAAACCATTTTCACCTTTCGTGATTACAGCCTTGCAAGCGTCGGCTGCGATCTGGAGAAGCTCACGCACACGGCCTTGGTCGTCACGCTGGGCAATGCGGCAGGTCGATGCATCGTAGGGAACAGAGCTCAAATCCCACCGCAAAGAATAACCGGCCGCATAGAGTGCGACACGGGCCAAGATGCCATAAGCCGCATTCTTGGTGAAACGCTCTGGTGTGCTCACCATGCCTTCGCTACGCCAGGGAAGGAGCTTGACGGCGCGTTGCAAGTCGGCCACACAGTGGTCATAGATGGTGTCTCGGCTGACACGGGAGGAAGAAAATGATTCCAGCTCGCTCGTCGGTACGTCGGTATAAGGTACATCACCATAGAAGCGGACAATATTCCAGTAGGCATAAGCGCGGATAGCAAGAGCCTCGCCCAGGAGCGAATTCACCTTCGCTTGTTCGCCTTCACTGACCGACATTTCGGGGATGTTTCTGATGCACACGTTGGCATACTCGATAGCTTTGTACATCGTCGTGTACGTGCTGCTCAGCATGGTCGACGTGGCTGTATAGTCATAGTTGGATACGTTGTACTTGGAGTTGCTCTCTTTCGACACGCTTTCGTCTGTACCCTCCAGCAGTTGGTAACCCAACTCCTGCGTATGCAAGGAGGCATATGCGCCGACCACAGCCATTTCGGCACGACTCACGGTGGAAAAGATAGTGGAGCTGTCGGCTTTCGATTCAGACGGCATGTCAAGCCAGTCTTCGCAAGATGCCGTGGCCAGTAGCAGGGCCGCTGCTCCGATGATATGTAATGCTCTATTTTTCATGTTGCTATTAGTGTGTCTGGTTTAATTAAAATGTTAAGTTGACACCCACTACCCAGCTCTTCGAACGCGGATAAGATGAGTTGTCGATGCCCGGCGTCAGCGCACTGCTGGTGGCAGAAACTTCCGGGTCATAGCCTTCATAGTCGGTGAACGTATAAATGTTGTTCAGTGTGACATAAAGACGCGCCTTGTTGATTTTCGCACGTTGGGTGAGGCGTTGCGGGAACGTGTAACCCAGCGTAATAGTGTTCAGACGCAAGTAAGAACCGTCCTCGATGTAGTAGCTGCTATGGTCACTGATGGCTGTTTTGTTGTTACCGGAGATGTTCCACATCAGATTTCCACTATATTGGCCGGGGTTCAACGCTGCCAGACGACTGAGGTCGGTGCTTTCACGACCTGTTTCCGGGTCGATGAGTGTAAAGCGATTGGCCATCTTGCCGATGGTATTCTGGTTAGGCAGATATGGACCGACAAAACGTTGTGTACTCATGTTGAACACGTCGTTGCCTACAGAGAAGTTCATAAAGATACTCAGGTCAAAACCTTTATACATGAACGTGTTGGTCCATCCACCGGTGAAGTCGGGAGCGGCATTGCCGATGACCGTACGGTCGTTGGTGCTCCACACGGGGTTGCCATCTTCGTCAGTCTCTCCCGTCAGTGCCACATACTTCACATCGCCCGGCTTCACGTTGCCGCGGTCCGCGCCTTTCAGGGAAGCCACACCGTCTTTCAGGGTATAGGTGCCGTCGGCATTCTGATTGAAATCATCAGTCGTATAGAGTCCGTCATAGAGAAGCCCGTAGAACTGTCCAAGCGGTTTGCCCTTCTCTATCTTAAAGCCCATGCGGCTGTCATAGTCCTGGATGAAGTAGTCCGTCTCACCATTTTCACCATAGATGTCAAGCACCTTGGACTTATTGAAGGCAATGTTGAAGTCCATCGTCCAGGTGAAGTCCTTCGTGCGGATATTGGTCGAGTTCAAGACGATTTCGACACCGCGGTTGCGGATAGAACCAATGTTTTGGAACTGGTCGGTGTAACCCGTCGAAGTCGGGATTTTGTTTTTGATAAGCAAGTTCGATGACTTGTTGTTATACCAGTCAATAGAAAGATTGAGCCGGCTTTTGAAGACGGACAAGTCCAAACCGACGTTGGTGGAAGTCGTCTTCTCCCAACGCAAATCAGGGTTGCCCAGCGTACTGCCGGGGACGAGCGTGATGAAGTCAGTTCCACCGATGCCGTAATGACCCGAACCATAGTCAGTCGCATACATGTTGTTGTCAATGTTATTGTTGCCTGATGTACCATAACCGACTCGCAGTTTCAGATTGTCCACAAAGTCGACATCTTCCATGAACGACTCCTCAGAGATACGCCATGCCGCCGAAGCCGAAGGGAAGTATCCCCACTGATTGCCGCGGGCGAACTTGGAAGAACCATCAGCACGCAGCGTCGCCGTCACCAGGTAGCGTTCGTCATAATTGTAGGACAGACGTCCGAAGAACGACACGATGCCTTCACGGCTCTTGCCTGACTTCCACGTGTAAGGAGTACCCATGCTGACATCGTTGAGTCCGAAGTTGCCATCAGAGAACGAGCGGTATTCATTGTCCAGATTCATCGTCTGCTCATACCAAGTCTCCTGTCCCAGCAAGACATTAAAGTTGTGCTTCTCTGCCACGTCAAAAGCATAGTTTAACGTGTTCGTAACTTGCCAAGAGTATTTTTCGCTATTGTTACGATAGCCGTAGCCATAGGGGCTTTGATTCGTCGAAGCCGTCTTGGTGCTGCCGTCGTCCCAATAATCCTGCCGCACTTGTTGCCACAAGTAGCTGGCCGCCGTGCGCCAAGTCATGCCTTTTATGATGTCGATTTCCAGACCTGCATTGGCCGAAACGAAACGTGTCAGCTTCTTGTTGGTGATGGCGTTGTTGTTCAGTATCGGGTTATTGGCATCGTAATTGTCGCCTCCATACATTTCCGAGAAAAGATCGGTCAGATCAGAGTTCAGCAACTGGTCGTTGGTCCAGCGTTCACCACCAGTCACAGGCTGCAGAATGGTCTGCTTCAGCGTACCGCCCAGCGAACCGCCGCCGTCGAGCTTGGTCAGCTGCATACTCGTGGCAAAGTCGAAGCGGACACCTTTCCAGAGTTCATGGTTGACCTTCGCACGGATACTGTTCTTTTGATAGCCATGCTTGGCCATGATGCCGTTTTCATCCGTGTAGTTGTAACTCAACATATACTTCGTCTTCTCGCTGCCGCCGCTGATGTTCACGTTGTGATTTTGCGTCACACCAGTGCTGCCGAACACTTCATCCTGCCAGTCGATGCCCTCACGTGTGCCATACTGGCTCGCGATGCGTGAGTAAGCACCCGTATAGAAGTCAGGATCGTTGATATTGCCGCCGAAGATACCGGCCCAGTTGTCTTGGTCGTCGCGCAGGAGCTGGAACTCATACTGGTATTTCACGTAGTCCTCCACCCCCAACAAGTCGAGCTTTTTGCCCAAATGGTCGAAACTGACAAACCCGTTGTAAGACACTTCCGTCTTCCCGGCCTTACCCGACTTGGTCGTAATGAGAATGACACCATTCGAACCACGCGCACCATAGATGGCCGTAGCTGATGCGTCCTTCATCACGTCGATACTTTCGATGTCGTTAATGTCGACATTGCGCAAACCATCCTCCATCTGGAATCCGTCGACAATATAGAGGGGCTCCGTGCCTTGCGTGATGGATGTTCCGCCGCGCACGGTGATATTGATGTCAGCACCCGGCGCACCGCTTTGGGTGATGACCTGCACGCCGGCAGCCTTACCGGCCAATGCCTGGGCAGCCGTAGTCACAGGGGCCATTGCCAAGTCCTGGCCAGTAACCGACACAGTCGAACCGGTCAGGTCCTTACGCTTCACCTTGGCATAACCGATGGCCACGACTTCATCGAGCATATTATTGTCCGGTTCCATCTTGATCATCATCTTGCCAGTGGTAATCTTCACCGTCTTGGCCTGATAGCCCACATAACTCAAATGGATTTCATTCGCTCCGGCGGGAGCTTCCAACGTAAAATTTCCATCAAGGTCTGTTATCACACCTTTGCTCAGACCTTTCAACAGCACCGACACGCCGATCATCGGCTCGCCATTCTCATCAACCACCTGTCCGGTGACCGTTCTAGTTTGTTGGATTTCACGCAGTTCTGAGGTGTTAAAAATTCCCCCCCCCACTGCACCTTGCACATTTACAGGTAAGGCAGAGAGAGTCATCAGAGCTGCCGAGAATCCACAGACGAACATTTTAGAGTTGTTTTTCATGTTCACTTTTGTCTTTAAATTATTGTTGCTCTTGCATTCTCGTTCTTATTTCAGTCATTCCAAAGTTAGACTCCGCTTTCATGATGAAGCTTCAAAAATCCGTTCCTTCGCTAAAGAAGAAGGATTTTGTAAAAAATTGAAAAAGCATCCATCTATCTCTTATCGACGTGCAAAATTATGGGAATTCTTTCGTATAAAGAAAGTCTTTTTTGTTAAAATTGGAAAGGCTGTATTCACTTTCTAACCGACACGCCAGCCTTAACACCGCCCGCGCCAGCCTTCCTTTCCGGACACGGGCGGTGTCCTTTCCGCGGGGGGACGGAAAGAAGGGCATGCCCCGACAAAAAAAGGGCTGCGGCACAGCGTGACTTCCGGATGCAAGGTCGCATCCCTGTCTGGCTTTGCCACAGCCCCTTCCGGACTTATGTCCCGCCGTCGTCGGGCGGATTTATTTCAGCAACGCGTTGATAGCCTCCTCGGCTTCAGGCTCTGAAGGACGGGGAGCATAGGCGTCGACGATGCGGAAATCCTTGTCGATGAGCACGAAGCGGGGGATGTAGTGGATGGCCCAACCCGAACGGATGGTCTCGTCGACGGTGTTGTAGGAAGGCAATGATTCCTTTTTGCTGTTCACCAGCTTCAGCCAGGCATCGCGGTCGGTGTCAGTCGACAGGGAGATGAACGTCACGTCCTTGCCCTCGAACTTGGCGGCCAGCTTGTGAAAGAAAGGAGACTCCTGCATGCAGGGACCGCACCACGTGGCCCAAAAGTCGAGGTAGAGCGCCTTGCCGCGGAAGTCGGACAGGCGGTGTGTCGCGCCGTCCACGTCGGTGAAGGTGAAGTCGATGGCCGGCTGTCCCTTGAGAAGCTTGGAGGCCTGGTCGATGAGCGCCGTCAGTTCGTCGGCAAAGTCACGGTTGGCCAGACTGCCGGCTAATGCACGTGCGTCGGCCACGAGTGTCTCATCGACTTCCCCGCGCAGCTTCTCAGCCTGCCCCACGGCCGTATAGAGTTCCTTCATGCGCGGGCTGATGTTGACAGCGCCGGCAATTTCCTCAAAGACAGGCGAATCCGAGTGGACTACACTGCTCATCACATCACGCACGACGGCCACGTCGAGCAGCTTGTCGTCGGCCAGCGACTGGTAGGCAGCTGTCAGTTCGTCCTTCAGCGAAAGGAAGAACGAGTCGCGGCCCGCTTCACTCATATTCTCACCCCGCAGACTGGCATAAGCCGGATAGCACATATAGCTGTTCACCACGTCAGCCGTGATGCGTGCGCCTTCGAGCCGCTTAAACTCCTCGGTCGCACCGGAAAGCGTGTCGAGCTGTGCGCGGCGCACGGCAGCAAGGCTGTCGACAAGCGCCTTCGTCTGCGCGAAGCCGTCCCTCAGGTTCGAGCCGCCGGCAAGGAAGGAGCCGCCCTTAGGGAAGAGCCGACGTTTCATGTAAGTGTTCACCGACGCTCCTTGTCCGGAGAAGACAGCCCTGCGGTTGTCCTGCGTGATGCGCAGTGTGAGGTCATCGCCCGGCGTGAGGTAGAGCGTGTTGCGGGAGATGGTGTAATACGTCGGTTCGGTGATGGTCAGCGTGGTGTCGAAACGTCCATCCGCATCGGTGTGGAGGAGGATGTCGCGGCTGTCGCCCACGAGCGAGGCTGCGCCGTCATAGCGCATGGTAACTTCCGTCGTGCCCATGTCGACGAGCTGTCCTTGCAAGTGGACGGTGGTCGGAGCCGGAGCGGACTGGCAAGCGGCAAGCAACGCGCCGGAAGCCAAGAGAGAAAAGATGGTTTTCATGTGACTAAACGTGTTTTTTATTCGTAAATAATACATTCCTTTAGAGGAGGACAATCTCCGCCTGTAAATGGTACCGTCTGCAGAGAGTATTTTTTTTGCCAAATGAAGATATAGTCTGATAAGAGTAGGGCTATGTTCATCCAACGTAGCACTGGACAAGCTCGCCTGACAACAAACTTATCATCGTTCATTCAAGACACGTGCGGTGAATAAACCCATCCACATTGGCTGCATAGATGGCACGCCGGACAGCACCATGCCCCGTAAGTGTCTGCCAAGCAGGCTCTACGATGTGACCGGCTCGAAACTTATAGATGTGCAAGGTGTAATCTTGAGGCCCGGACAAGCCTACGACCAGACACAGAAGCGGTTCGGGTTTGAGATTATTCAGTTGCACACATTGCAGAAAGCTAACATCGCCTTCACTGGCATCGAAGACCGTCTGGCGCGTTTCCGTGCCCGTGGCAATGTCATACATGTACAGTTCGCGACCGACAGTGAAGAATAACTCCTTATAATCCTTCGCCACACAAGCATGTTCAGCCTGATGCAGATGCTTGCCCTCGGCCACCTGCCGCACGGCTTTCACATTGCCGCTCTTGCTGTTCAAATTGCTCTGGAAGGTGTAAATGCTCACCCGATGCGTAGAACGGTCACGCAACACCACTTCCGAAGTGGCCTCATCAAAGTTCGATTCCATATTATGCGGACCGGCCGTGAGTACTTCCGCATCCAATCCCGTGAGCTTGAAATCACTCTGGTCGTCCATATACTCCGGACGTATGGCACTCTCGGGCAAGGTGAAAAAAGACCCTTTGGCTTCATCGAAACAGATGACCTTGGTGCGCGGCTGTGCACTGCGACGGGCAGGAAGCCGTGTGTCACCCAACAGCGGCGAATTAAAGATGCCCGCCAGCATGCCATTGTTATAACCCATGGCATAGATTTGTCCGGAGCATCCCAAATAAAGATGTCCGTAGGAGTGACACAACGCATCAATCTGCACTGTAGCGGGCTGCTCTACGAACATGTCGGCCGTGCGAGCTACGGGAACGCCTGTCTCCAGACTGAGTACGGCCAATTCTCGGGCCGATGCCACGATGAGCGGTGGCACATTTTCCTGCACGATGGTCTCCGTCCCGTCCGGTGCAAGCTCGCGGCGGGTATGTATACTCGGCCGTAGCCATATCCACGGCCGGACCTTCAAGAGGAGTTCCGATGGCAGCTTTCAGCACATCCGGGATGAGTTCGCCCTCGTCAGGAAACATGTCGACATCCGTGCCACCGGCTTCTGTCGTCTTCAGCACCCACCATCCCTTGCTAAACTCCGTACGGGCCGACAGGTGCGTCTTCAGCATGTGTGACAGCCCCGTACGCACATCTTCCACATAGTAGAGCAAGGTGTATTCTCCCGGCAGGAAGCTGCGTTGCAGATGAAGCTCCACGGTATGAGCCAGCGTATCAATGCGGGCAGAATAGCGGTCTTTTTCAGACACCAGCCCCCACCATGCACGACGTTCACCCTCCGGGCCGTCAATGACGGGTGTAATGCTGAGTGTCACTTCTTTCATTGCGGTCACAGTGTAACTTTCAGCGACACCCGTCACACTGAGGGTTTGTTTGGGAAGCAAGTGGTCATTGCTCTGATCTTCGTAGCAGCTGGCCATCGCCAACAACCACGGCAACAGAATGTATAGAATACGTATCTTCATAGCGTATGTATTATTAGGGATTTAGATGGATTGTGAAACAAAGCTGATGGGGGCCGACGTCGGGTCGTCCGGGGCAGACAGCACCGGAGCTTTTCCGGAAGCGATGTTATCAGGGTCGTTATTGAAAAGGTCGAGTGCTTTCTTGAGCATGTCCAGGTAGACGCGCTGCAAGGTGGAATCAGTCACATAAAAGAAATCGTCGGGAATGGGATAGCCCAGCACCTGATTGATAAACATGTGCTTGCCTTTGCTGTACATGCCCCAGTCTTGCCACTCGATGTAGTACTCCCACGAAGAAGGCTTTGCCAACTGATTGGAAAACTCGATAATCGCACGTTGTTGGAGACGTGCGCCTGGGCCAAACTCACCATCGGTAACAAATTCCAGTGCCAGACGGCGTGTCTCGTGGTCGAGAGCCGGTGTACGCATCAATGTCACAGGCACGATACCATCCAGTTTTCCTTTTTCTACATACAACTGTTCCGGCAGGGTAAAGTCCACACCTTCCACAGCGGCGTTGTCCCCCTCGTCGTCCACTTGGCGCAGACTGAAAGCACGGTCATGATCGGCCGTAGGACCTATTACCTTGAAAGGTAGCTCAACAACAGCCTGTGTGGCGCCGTCCGTGAGCTGGGTGAATGAGAAATCGACCCGCAATGAGTCGTCCACAAACTTGGTGAGCCACTGAATGCGTGCCCCGCCCGAGTAAGTGGGAATGCTGTCTTCCTGACAGGAGCTGGCAAGGAGGATAAGCAGGCCGAGGAGCCATCCTTCGGCCATGCGATAAAGATATGCAGATTTCGTCATAAGTCTCTATGTTTTTTTTGTTATTCTTTACGTTAAGCGCATACAGCATCATTCTGTCAGCGTCTCTGCTTTGGGCAGCGGCAGGCGGTAAATGGCCTCATCCTTGCGGTTGTTCGCCACGGGATAGAACACATCCAGTTTCGGCCAGATGCGTTTGGAAGCGAAAAAGCCTTGCCCCTCAGCGTAGAACTCGCGGTGATACTCCTGAACAAGCGTACGCAGCCAGTTCGAGTCAGAGGTCGACGCACTCAAAGGTTGCAAGTCACGCTGTGCTCCCAGCTCATTGACAATGTCGATGCCCTGTTCTTTGCCCAAAGCCTCAGCCAGGATGAGCTTCATCTCGCTCAGTCGCAACAACGGGACTACGCAAAGCGCACGAGGCCGCACGTCTTTCAATTCGGGCACGTAGAGATACTTATATGTATAGGTGTTCACATTGCCGCTTTCCGTGCGGTCATAGAACAGCTTCGTCAGACGCAAGTCTGTGCTCTTGAACAGCCGGCTGAGCTTGTAGGAACGTCCGGCATATACTTCCAGCCCCGTGTTGCGCTCCAAGGAAGGTAGGTCGATACAGAATATATGTTCAGCCGACAGCGTATAGTCGCCCTGCTCCATGTCGCTGCGCGTACCATAAGTGAAGATGCTTTTCCCTGTATTGTCTTTCGCATCAATCACCTCCCTGGCATAGCGTGCCGCCAGCTCAGTCTGCCCAGTCCACAAGTAGAAACGAGCCTTTACACCCAGGCAGGCATAGTAATTAAAACGTTTGCGACGTTCGGTGAAGAAGTCGCTCCGCACCTTGCCCGTGCCCACCAGGGCTATTTCCTCCCGTGGCGACACATTGATGTCGGTCACAGGGTCAATGTCTTTCAACAACGCCTCGGCTGCATCGAGGTCGGCTTCGATGTGGGCCACGTAGGCATCATAAGGCAGACGTTCGTTGATTTCCTTTCCCCGACGTGTGACATAAGCCAAGAGAGGCTCTGCGTCAGCTTGCCCGGGCAGAGGTCCCCACAGGCGCAGCAGTTCCAAGTGACAGAAAGCCCTCAACCCGAGCGCTTCGCCCTTGATAAGCTCATAGTGATGGTCCGTGAGTATGTCGCGATGGTCATCAATGTTGGACAAAAGACTGTTCACATCGAAAATCACTTTATAGTAGGCATTCATCATGTCGGACAGGAGTTTTTCGGCTGCTTCGTTGTCGTAATCATGAGTTGCCAGGGCACTCTCTGCCGAGTTGACGGGCGCGCTGTTCCAGTGTTCAGCCATGTACTCAATGGCAGAATAGGTCATCTGCTTGCCGTAGAGCAAAGGAGACTGCATCTGTATATAAGCTCCTATGAGCATGCTCTCATAGCCGGTGAGTGTCTGTTCGGCATCTTCTTTTTCAATCTGCGTGGAAGGCTTCACGTCAAGCCAGTCACTGCACGCGGCAAACGCCAATGCCAAGAATGTCCATAGGAAAAATGTGGTATGTGTTGTTTTCATTTGTCTGTACTTTTTAAAGTGGATAAATCAGAACTGTAGCGACACGGCCAGAGAACCACGACGGGAGAATGGATACACCAATCCCCGCTCCCGCTTGATGGAAGAAAGATAGAACACGTCGCTTATATTGGTGCTCAGTTGCAGGGAAGTCAGGCCCAGGCAACGCATCCAAGGCTGTTCGCGAAACTCGTAGGAGAGGTTCACATTGCGCAGCGTGAACACACGGTCGTCCTGCACAAAGCGGCTGGTGGCATAAGTACGTTCATAATTGAGCAGACCCTTATAGGGGACCACGTCGCCCGGCTGTTTCCAACGCCCGGTATAGACGCGTTCATCCACATTGTACTTCATGTTGGTCACTTCCACACGCGACACCAGCGTCTCGTTATACTGCTGTCCGCCGAAATGGTAACCGAAGGCAAAGGCACAAGAGAAATTGCCCCACCGCAACGTACTGTTCAGATTGCCTCTGAACTTGGGCTGGCTCACGCCACAAGCCGTGAGGTCATCCGCACTCCACGTATAAGTGAGTTCCCCGTGACGGTCAAGATACACCTCACGGCCGTTTTGCGGGTCAATGCCCAATGAGCGCACGGCATAAATCGTGTTGAGGTCATCTCCTTCGCGGATCAGGCGGTTGGGAGGCAGTTGCTTGGTGGCCGCAGCCTCTTGCTCGAAAGCCTTCTTCAAGGCATCTGACAGTTTCACCATCTTGCTGCGGTTGTGGGCAATGCTCCAAGTCACGGTCCAAATGATGCGCCGCTGTGTGTCCACGACAGGCTTCACGCTGACTTTGGCTTCGAAACCCACGTTGCGCAATGTACCGAGGTTCTCGCTATAAGACGTGAAACCATTGGATAGAGGCAATGTGCGCTCCGTGAGCAGATTGTCCGTGATGTCACGATAGACATCTGCCGTGAGGTTGATGCGTCCTTTGAGGAGGGAAGCCTCCAAACCCAAGTTATACTTGTCAGTGATTTGCCACTCCAGGTCCTCATTCTCCAAAGCGGCGGGAGCGATACCCAGCCAGGTGTGATAACGGTCGGCATTGAGGTAGTTATAGGTCGCGATGGCCTGATAGGGACTGAAACGCTGGCTGCCATTCTGGCCATAAGAAAGGCGGAGCTTGAGGTAGTTCACCCAATCCACGCCCTGCATCCAAGCCTCACGGTGCAAGTTCCATCCCGCACCGACACTGTAGAACGGGGCAAAACGCTTGTTGGCCCCAAACTGCGACGCACCCTCGATGCGGTAAGCCACGTCCACATAATACGTATCACTCAAGGAATAGTTGGCATTAGCCACCACGCCCACACGACGGAATGTGCTTTCGCTACCTCCCGGACGTTGGTTTTGGGCATAAGAAAGAGCTGCTGACAGATGCTTGGGATTCTCCTGCGTGAAACCTTCCAGTTCAAAGACAGCCGATTCGCTCTTCTGTTCCGACAGTTCCGCATTCACTCCCAGGTAGACAAGATGGCGATTGGCGAAAAGCTTATTATAGTTCAATGTCAGATTGGCCGTGTAAGAATAGGACTCGGTATTGCCGTAGGTATAACGTCCTTTGCGCATCACGTTCTCACCGGAGTTGTATTCGCTGGTCAGAAACTGAGTGTGTGTACGCGGCAGGAATTTATCTGTGCGGTCGATGTTTTTCGTCAGGCTCACAGCCCCACGCAGGGTGAATGCCTGGGTGATGCGATATTCCAATGCCAGGTTGTTGCTCAAGCTGGTGCTCTTTGTGCGGTCCTTCACGGCCAGCGTGGCATTATAGAGCGGGTTGGCCGGGAAATAGGTATCTGAGCCCCAATAGATGAGGTCTTCGTCCAGATAGCGGCGCATGCGCCCCTCTTCGTCGTAGGGCGTCCAGTAAGGATTGAGTTTCACATAGTCGGAGAAGCTGCCATAAGGCGATTCGTCCGCCGATGACTGCCCGAAGAGAAAACGGTTGGACAACAAGAAGCCGTCTTTGCGGTAGCTCAGGTTGATGCCTCCATTGTAATTCGTACGTTCAGAACCCTTCATGACTCCGTTGATGAACTCTGCTGACACATCGGCCGAATAACGAAAGGCTTTGTCGCCGCCTTCTATGCGCAAGGCATGGCGATGTCCGATGCCGGTGTGCAAGGGTTTGGCCAGCCAGTCTGTATCCACACCACGCTCCACGTCTGCCAGGATTGAAGCATACCGGTTGCTCAAGGCTACAATTTCATCGGGTGTCGTGCCATCAAAGTAACCCATGCTTTTCTCCAGCTCCAGCTTGCGGCGCGCGTCAAGCAGATGATACCCCGTCAGGTCAGGCACTTCCACATTGGCATGTCCATTGTAAGTCAAGCGCAGACGCCCTTCTTCAGGCTCGCGCGAAGTGATGACAATAATGC
>ENA-ORSI01002364-ORSI01002364.1-human-gut-metagenome-genome-assembly--contig:-NODE-2364-length-13825-cov-2.453304_pt1 | contig 13825 bp, 18 predicted proteins | sample MGYA00242187_ERZ509154 | MGnify/ENA primary metagenome ERZ509154 (study PRJEB26280, sample SAMEA2338627) | human gut metagenome | biome: human gut; feature: human-associated habitat; material: faeces...
GGTGAAGAGGAAAACATCAGATGCAAAAACCGACACAAAAAAGAAGATACGCCCGGCATTGTCTCCGGAAGCAAGAGAAAATCAAATGATATCTTTAGCCATAGACTTAGCTGAGAAACAGTTGATAGAAGGGACAGCATCATCACAAGTAATAACTCATTTTCTGAAACTGGCGTCTACAAAAGAACGAATAGAAAAAGAAATACTTGAGAAGCAAAAAGAACTCATAGTCGCTAAAACAGAATCACTGCAATCGTCAAAGCGTATTGAGGAATTATATTCTGAGGCTCTCGATGCTATGAGAATTTACAGTGGGCAAGGCGGAGATGATATTGAATAAATCATACTCTGAATTGATATTGTTTAATACATTCAAAGAAAGGTTTGAATATTTAAAACTTTATGGAATTGTAGCCGAAGAAACTTTTGGATATGAGAGATATCTGAATCAGATTTTTTATAAATCGAAAGAATGGGCAGAAGTAAGAGACTTTGTAATAGTAAGGGATAATGGATGCGATCTCGGTATTGATGGACATGAAATACTGGATAAATATCTCGTAATTCATCATATCAATCCTATTACAGTTGATGATATTCGGAACAAAAGAAGTTTACTTCTCGATCCAGATAATCTTATAACAACATCGTTGCTTACACATAATGCATTGCATTACGGAAATTACGACTTACTTCTGGATATACCCGTAGAGAGATACAAGTATGATACATGTCCATGGAAAAAAATATAAGGTGAATGAAATGTACTTAAAAGGAATTGTAAATAGTTTTAATTGCGTTCTTAGGGAAGAACCATCAGAACTATCTAATTATATAATAAGTTTGAATTTTGGTTACCAAACTCTTGTAGAAGAAGATCTTGGTGAATGGTGTAAGGTGTGTCTTGCTTCCGGTATAGAAGGATATCTTAAAAAGAGCGATTTAGGCGTTTTTAAGATATGGGAGCCAAGAGATATGAGATAGGTGATACGAATGGAAGAGAGTATATTAATTTCGATAAAAAAGTTGCTCGGTATTACAAAAGATGATACCGATTTCGACACAGACATAATAATACATATAAATTCAGTGTTAGCCGTTCTTTCTCAGCTCGGAGTTGGTCCGATAGATGGATATTCTATATCAGATCAAACACAGAAATGGTCTGACTTTTTAAATGATGATAAATTACTGAATAATGTAAAAACATATGTCTATTTAAGAGTTAGATTGCTGTTTGACCCTCCATCAAGTTCGGCTGTTCTTGAAGCTTTTAATAGAACGATCAACGAGTTTGAATGGAGAATAAATATTTCAACGGAAGAAAAGAGAGAAGGTGATACATGATGAATAACGAACTTTATCACTATGGTGTTCTTGGAATGAAATGGGGTAGAAGAAGATATCAGAATAAAGATGGTACTTTGACTGCTGCCGGGAAAGCAAGGAGAAACGCTCAAATAAAAAAAGAAAGAAAGACCGATTCAAAAAACAGGAGACTTCTCAGTGATCAAGAATTAAAACAGAAAATAGAAAGACTTAAACTTGAAAAACAGCTAAAAGAACTTACAGCAGAAGATGTTTCCCCAGGAAGAGCATATGCGTCCGGAATAATAAAGAATGCAGGTTCCAGAGTATTAACAAATGCAGCGGCCGGAGGAACAGCTTATGCTGTTAAATATTACATGACAAAGAAATTTAATATAAGTGATGCGGCGAGCTATATCGCTCCGAATCCTAATAAGAAGAAATAGGAGGAAAAATCAAAATGGCATTGTCTAATGTTGCCGTACCTAAATATTACGGCATGTTCAGAGATGCCGTTATAAGAGGAGAAATTCCGATATGTAAGACTGTCGAAATGGAAATGAACAGAATAGACAATCTTATAGCAAATCCGAATTATTATTACGACGATGGTCCGGTAGAAGGTTTTATAAGTTATTGCGAAAGAGAAATGACCTTAACAGACGGTTCTGATCTGCATTTGCTGGATACATTTAAACTTTGGGCGGAGCAGCTTTTCGGATGGTACGAATTTGTAGAAAGAAGTGTGTACCAACCATTTGAGAATAATCATGGCGGTAGATATATACGGAAGATAATAAAGAAGCGATTGATCAATAAACAATATCTCATCGTTGGACGAGGAGCTGCAAAATCACTCTACGGTTCTTGCGTACATTCTTATGTGCTTACTGTAGATAACTCAACGACACACCAGATAACTACAGCGCCTACGATGAAGCAGGCAGAGGAAATAATTACTCCAATCAAGACGGCCATAACCAGAGCAAGAGGTCCGCTTTTTAGATTTTTGACAGAAGGTTCACTCCAGAATACGACAGGATCAAGAGCTAATCGTGTTAAACTCGCTTCAACGAAAAAAGGAATTGAGGATTTTCTTACAGGATCACTTGTTGAGATTCGTCCAATGTCCATTAGCAAGTTGCAAGGTCTTAGAGTAAAAGTTGCAACAGTCGATGAGTGGCTTTCCGGAGATATAAGAGAAGATGTAGTTGGAGCAATAGAGCAAGGGGCTTCAAAAGTAGACGATTACATAATACTGGCGACGAGTTCAGAAGGAACGATTCGTAACGGAAGCGGAGACAGTATTAAAATGGAGCTTATGGACATTCTTAAGGGAGATTATGAGAATGACCATGTTTCTATTTGGTGGTATAAGCTGGACTCTATTGACGAAGTAGGCGAACCTGATAAGTGGCTTAAAGCGAATCCAAACCTTGGACATACTGTAACTTACGAAACATATCAACTTGATGTGGAAAGGGCGGAGAAAGTGCCAGCAGCAAGAAATGATATTTTGGCAAAAAGGTTCGGGCTTCCGATGGAGGGTTATACCTATTACTTTACATATGATGAAACTTTACCGCATAAGAAAAGGGATTATTGGCAGATGCCTTGTTCAATGGGGATAGACCTTTCGCAGGGAGACGACTTCTGTGCATTTACATTTTTATTTCCATTATCTAATGGAAGTTTTGGTATAAAGACAAGAAACTATATTTCGTCATTAACCATGTCAAAGCTTCCGATGGCTATGAGGATTAAGTATGAAGATTTTATGGGAGAAGGAAGTCTTGTAGTTCTTGAGGGTGCGGTCCTTGACATGATGGAAGTCTATGAGGACTTAGACAACTATATTATAGCGTCTAATTATGATGTTGTGTGCGTTGGATACGACCCATATAACGCTAAAGACTTCATATCAAGATGGGAGACGGAGAATGGATCTTTTGGAGTAGTCAAAGTAATCCAGGGCGCAAAGACCGAATCGGTGCCACTTGGTGAACTTAAGAAATTAGCAGAAGAGAGGATGCTTTTGTTTGATGAGGAACTTATGACATATTCTATGGGAAATTGTATAACCATGGAAGATACAAATGGTAACAGGAAACTTCTTAAGAGAAGAAGAGAACAAAAAATAGACGCCGTAGCAGCCATGATGGATGCGTATGTCGCCTATAAAACGAATAGAGATGCGTTTGAGTAGTTACTTGCTGTTTGTTCTAAGATATCTTATCACTATGTATATAAACCATACTCCTCCTGTTAAGAGACTTAAAATCACATCTAAAATAAAATGATGTTTTTTAGGTTTAGATTTACTCATGATAATACTCCTAACTATCTACTCTATTTCTTCAAGAACAAATGTTTTGTATGCTTTCTTAGCTATTTTTCTGGTTTCTATAAAATCAATTCCACCGCCGATAACGCCACCGGCGACAGGAACAAGTTTCCAAAGATTTACGATTCCTCTCGTACCAAATTTCGTAACGAACCTAAAACCTATTTTTTGATTTATTTTTGTTAAAATCCTACCAGGTATTTTTTCTATGGACTTTAGGGCCAACTTATTACTAAAATTTATTCCAGCTTGCTTAAATATTTGTGATATGGAACCGCCAACGAGGCAGATATAAGCAAGGGTTTGCACTTCATCGTCTTTTGGATCATGACCTCCAATAACAGCTATGGTAGCAATCATTTTTAACTGTATATACCAAACACTTGCTAAATTCGCAGGAATGGCGACCGGCAGAGTTATTAAACCGCCAAGACTTGTAATGAATCCCGATGTAGTGCATTTCGCTATTTGAGTATCAATAAATTTCTGTAGAGCTTTTTCTGAGGAAGTATATTTATTTATATACTCGTCTGCTAACTTATAACAATTTTTAGAACCTGGAAGACCTTCTATTACTTTACTATAACAAGTATCAAGGACTTTTAACACTTGTTCTTCTGTGATTTTATCCATATATTCCCTCCAATAACTATATATATTATATATCATAACGCGGGGGGGTCAATATTAGAATATATTTTAGGAGGAAAAAGTTATGAACAATGAGATTGAAAATGAAAAATTCATATTATTTGAGTGTAACGGCAAAAAGCATTGTTCAAATAGTGAAGGATGTTATAAGAATGGTGGTGAGTGCCATTTAACATCTGATATAAATTATGCAGCAAAATAGAATTAGCGTATTCAAATAAATGACGAAAAATAAAACTAACAACACATTTATAAGGAGGTCCCAGCATGGAACTAAAAGACACTATCGAAATGATGAACAGCGAAGATTACAAGGAAAGATTCAAGGCCGAATACTATCAGACTAAGATTCGCTATGATAAGCTTCATTCGATGTTGGTAAAGAATGAAGCCGGAACTCTCGATTTTAAACCGACTTGCCCGGTCTCAGTTTTAGCAACTCAGAAAAGATATATGGGAGAGTATCTTAGACAGCTTGAGATCAGAGCTGAGATTGAGGGTATTGAGCTTTAAAATAGGAGGAAAAATTCAAAATGGATTATTCAATAAGCACCAGGTTCAAAAATGCCTGGAATGCTTTTCGTAACAAAGACCCATCTTCGTTTAATAACGGGATGGGTTTTTCTGTTAGGCCTGATAGGGCGAGACTAACAAGAGGAAACGAGAAATCTATAACTACATCAATATATAACCGGATAGCCCTTGATGTATCTTCTATTAATATCCAACATGTGAGACTTGATGATAATGGTAGATATAGAGAGATTATAGATTCAAAATTAAATTCTTGTCTTACTCTTGAAGCAAACATAGATCAAACTAATAGAGCTTTTATACAGGATGTTGTTATATCTATGTTTGATGAAGGAGCTGTTGCAGTTGTTCCGGTAGACACCACTATTGATCCAAAGATTACGGATTCTTATGACATTATAACAATGCGTACAGGAAAGATTCTTGAATGGTACCCAGAGAAAGTAAAAGTAAGGGTTTACAACGACAGAACTGGATTAAAAGAGGACCTCATAATGCTAAAGAAAAATGTAGCTATTATTGAAAATCCTCTTTATGCGGTTATCAATGAACCGAATTCTACCATGCAGCGGCTTATCAGAAAACTAAATTTGCTTGATGTCATAGACGAAAAGTCAGCCTCTAATAAGTTGGATCTTATTTTCCAATTACCGTATACAGTCAGAACGGAGACAAAGAGATCTCAAGCTGAGAAACGAAGAGGCGATCTCGAACAGCAGCTTGCCGAATCGAAATATGGAATAGGATACATAGATAGTACAGAACGAGTTATTCAGCTTAACCGTCCGGTAGAAAACAATCTGATGTCTCAGATTGAATATTTAACGAGCATGCTATATAGCCAGTTAGGTATAAATCAGGGAGTATTGGAAGGAACTGCCGACAGTAAAGCTATGAGTAATTACTATGACCGTACGATTGAGCCAATAGTTTCTGCGATCGTAGATGAGATGAAAAGAAAATTCATCAGCAAGACAGCAAGAACACAGGGACAGTCAATCATGTATTTCAGAGACCCATTCAAGCTTGTTCCGATTCTTGATCTGGCAGAAATGGTAGATAAGTTCACTCGAAATGAGGTCATGACATCTAACGAGTTTAGGCAGGTCATCGGCATGAAACCGTCGAATGATCCAAACGCCGATAAACTTCTTAATAAAAATCTGAAACAGACCAACAGTGGGGCCATCCCTACTACAAGTTCAGAAATCAATAATGAAGAGGAGGAAATTCAAAATGAAGTATGACTTTAGTGGATGGGCCACTAAAAACAATCTTAAATGCTCAGATGGCCGTACCATCATGAAGGATGCATTTAAAGAAAATGATGGACAAGTTGTACCTCTTGTATGGAACCATCAGCATAATGATGTGTTTAATGTTCTTGGCCAAGCGTTGCTCAAGAACAAGGATGAGGGTACATATGCGTACTGCTCTTTTAATGGAACAGAATCAGGCCAGCAGGCTAAAGCCTTAGTTGATAGTGGAGATGTGGTAAGCCTCTCGATTTATGCTAATCAGCTTAAAGAAAGAAATGGCCAGGTATTCCATGGAAACATAAAAGAGGTAAGTCTTGTTCTTGCCGGAGCTAATCCTGGAGCTGTTATTACGAATGTTATCAAGCACGGAGAAGATGTGGAAGATGAAGCATTTATAGTAACCGGCGAAAATATAGAACTGTCCCATTCCGATGATAAAAAAGATGATGAAGGTACGAAAGAGGATCAGGATAGCGTAAAGACAATTAAAGATGTTTTCGATTCAATGACGGAAGAACAGAGAACAGCGGCTTATTATGTTATAACACAAGCTATAAATAATGACGCCGATGATGACAATGACAACGATAATGATCAAAAGGAGGATAAAGAAGATATGAAGCATAATGTATTCGACAGAGATGATACCGATAAGATGGAAGGCGTAATCATGCACTCTGACGGAACACCAGTTACTGTTGAAGAGGTGTCAACGATATTTGCCGATGCAAAGAGATACGGCAGCCTTAAAGATAGCGTATTACAGCATGGTATAGAGGATATTGAATATCTCTTCCCTGATGCCAAGAATGTAACACAGACTCCTCAGTTTATCAAAAGAGATACTGGTTGGGTATCAGAAGTAATGGGGGCAGTTCATCATACGCCTTTCAGCAGAATCAAATCATTGTTTGCTGATATAACCGAAGACGATGCCAGGGCTAAAGGTTACATAAAGGGAAAACTTAAAAAGGAAGAATTCTTTAGCCTTATCAAGAGAACCACGACACCTACAACTGTTTACAAGAAGCAGAAGCTGGATAGGGACGATGTTATCGATATTACAGACTTCGATGTAGTGAGCTGGATAAAGTCAGAGATGAGAGGCATGCTTGACGAGGAAATTGCAAGAGCAGTCCTTGTAGGAGATGGAAGGATTTCATCCAGCGATGATAAGATCAACGAAACAAATATTCGCCCTATCTGGAAAGATGAAGATCTTTATACGATCAAGGCTCGGTTTACTGTAAGTGATTCAGCCACCGATGATGATAAAGCACAGGCATTTATCAGGGCTGCTATCAAGGCGAGAAAAGAGTATAAGGGTTCCGGGAATCCTGTTCTTTATACAACGGAAGATGTTCTTACCGATTGCCTGCTTTTGACAGATAAGATGGGAAGGGATCTTTATGATTCCGTAGAAAAACTTGCCAAGAAACTCAGAGTAAGTAAGATAGTAACAGTTCCTGTAATGGAAGGACTTACTAATAAGGTATCTGCGGAAACATATGCTCTATATGGAATAATCGCAAACCTTAGCGATTACAATATCGGGGCTGATAAAGGAGGGGCAATAAATATGTTCGATGATTTCGACATCGATTACAATGCTCAGAAGTACCTGATCGAAACCAGATGCTCCGGTGCTCTTATTAAACCGTATTCAGCAATAGCGATTGAACTGAAGACAAACCCCTCCTAAACCTCTCCGTTAAACCAGAAGACGGGGAGGCTGTTTTATTTGGGAAGAATGTCAGCGATTTGCAGGAAGGAATCGTTATAATTGATGATGCCATTTCTGGTACGCTGAAACATGTAACTGGTTACACCGAGTTCAGCAGTACGGCAGAAGAGCAAACAGGAAATTACTTGGCTCTGAAAATCGATGGCGTTCCTGAAGGAGCAACAACTACTGTAGAAGTTGTTGGCGGAACAAAGGGTCCTGTTACTTTGGACGAAGACATGAATATCGTACTTCTTATTAAGAATAAAGACACTCAGAGTATAAAAGTTGTGTCAAAGCTTGGTAAGAATAGCCAGACAAAGACCTACAGCTTGACTGGACTGACATTAAATCAAGAATAGAGAGAGGAAAAAATCAAAATGGGTAAGTTCTATGGAACAATCGGATTTTCCAAGACAGAAGAAACAGCTCCGGGTGTTTGGGGAGAAAAAATAACAGAGAAAAAGTATTATATTGAACTTTTAAGAAATATTCGCAAGTTTCAGTCATCTGAATCTATTAACGATAATATCAGCATCAGCAATCAGATGAGTATCATAGCTGACCCATTTGCAATCGAAAACTTCTCTTTTATGAAATATGTTGTCTTTAGAGGCGCTAAATGGAAAGTAGATAATGTAGAAGTTCAGTACCCTAGACTTATATTGACTGTTGGAGGTGTTTATAATGGGGACGAGACTTGAGTTGCATGAGCAATTATGCAAGATACTTGATACGAGATACGCCTATTTTCAGCCTCCTGAAACAGTAAAGATGAAATATCCCGCCATCGTGTATGAACTTGACGATATTAGAAACGAGTTCGCCGATGACGGGGTTTATTTATTTAGGAAAAGATATTTGATAACTTTAATTGATAAAAATCCGGACAGTTTATTTGTTGATAAATTGGCAATATTTCCTACATCGGAATTTGTCAGACATTACACAGCAGACAACTTACACCATTGGGTTTTTAGAATTTTTTATTAAGGAGGATAATTAATGAGCAGACTTGTTTGGGATAAAACCGGTGAAAGATTTTATGAAACCGGTGTTAAAAATGCGGTTCTGTATCCTATCCAGACCGGAGGAAACTACACAAAAGGTGTTGCGTGGAATGGTCTCAGCGCCGTTACTGAAAGTCCGAGTGGAGCTGAAGCAACTGCCATCTATGCTGATGATATAAAATATCTGAATCTTCTCAGCGCCGAAGAGTTCGGAGCAACCATTGAAGCTTATACATACCCTGAAGAATTCAAGGCCTGCGATGGTTCAGCGGAGATAGCAGACGGTGTAACTATTGGACAGCAGGGGCGACAGGTTTTTGGCCTGTGCTATAGAACCGTTTTCGGTAATGATGTTGATGGAAACGAGCACGGTTACAAACTTCATCTTATTTATGGCGCAATGGCATCACCTTCTGAAAAGGCTTATGCAACGATTAATGATTCGCCAGAAGCCATTACTTTTTCATGGGAAATAACAACAACCCCAGTAAATGTTACAGGTTTTAAGCCTACAGCTTCAATAGTGATCGATTCCACCAAAGTTCCATCTGAAAAGATGAGGTCTCTTGAGGATATTCTTTATGGAAAAGATCCTACTGAGCCTGATGGAGGAGACGGAACAGAACCTAGACTTCCGCTTCCGGACGAAATTGCCACTCTTGTAGGACATGCAGCATAAATAAGATTTGTTGAAAGGAGAGCATTAAAAAATGTTAAAAAAGACAATTACATATACGGATTATAACGGAAATGAAAGAACCGAAACCTTTTGGTTCAACCTTACAAAAGCTGAAATAATGGAGATGGAGCTGACAACGGAAGGCGGTCTTGTTGAGATGATAAATAATATTGTCGCAGCAAATGATACGCCTTCTATTGTTAAGACTTTCAAGCAAATTATTCTTAAAGCTTATGGCGAGAAAAGTCCTGATGGTAGGCGATTTATTAAATCCGAAGAGCTTTCAAGAGAATTTTCTCAGACAGAAGCTTATTCTCAGCTATATATGGAACTTGCTACAAATGCAGATTCTGCATCAGAGTTTGTAAATGGTATTGTTCCGGAGTCTTTAGCTGCTGACACTAAAAAGATTACAGCTAATAAACAGTAATATTAAGGAGTGAAAGAGAATGCTTCGTATAACGATCGATCCTAGCGAACAATGGGACGAAGAAAGAGAAGAATTTGTATATACAAAGGGACAAATATTAAGCCTGGAGCATTCTCTTGTCTCCGTTTCCAAATGGGAATCAAAATGGGGAAAACCGTTTATATCAAAAGAGCCTATCAGCTTAGAAGAAACAATAGATTATATCAGATGTATGACCATAACCCAGAATATAAATCCCAAAGTATATGGATTTCTCACAAATAAAGATATTGATGTTATTCAAAAATACATAGATGCTCCAATGACAGCGACTACTTTCTTTGACTTTGATGACGATGCTAACAGGTCTTCGAGAAGACACACTATAACCGCCGAGTTGATCTACTATTGGATGATAACATTGAACATTCCATTGGAATGTCAGAAATGGCATTTAAACAGACTACTTACTCTCATAAGACTTTGCAGCGTGCAGAATGCTCCGAAAAAGAAACTTAGTAAAAATGAAATCAGAAGAAGAAATGAAATGATAAACGAAGCCAGAAAGAAACAGTTTAATACAAGAGGTTGATCGAGGTGATTATATTTGAAAATTACATTTCAGCAAAAAGGTAATTTTTCCAAAGCTACTCGATACATGGAGCGGATAAAAGAGATATTCCATTTTGGATTACTTGATAAATATGGAAAAGATGGCGTGGCAGCCCTTTCGTCTGCTACCCCAGTTGACAGCGGTAATACAGCTAATTCCTGGTATTACGAAATTGAAAATAAAAAGGGACAAGTTCGTATTAATTTCCTTAATTCTAACATTAACCAAGGTGTACCAATCGCAATAATACTTCAATATGGTCATGGAACAGGAACAGGCGGTTGGGTACAAGGCCGTGATTACATAAATCCGGCGATACAGCCGGTTTTCGATAGAATATTACAAGACATATGGAAGGAGGTTACCAGATAGTGAGTAAAACCATTGATGAACGAGTTGTGTCTATGCAATTCGATAATGCGCAGTTTGAAAGAAATGTGCAAACAAGTTTATCCACTATAGAGAAGCTTAAACGGAGCTTAAATTTCAGTGGAGCTTCCAAAGGTCTTGAAAACATAAATGCTGCTGCAAAAAATGTGGACATGTCGGGAATGAGCAGCGCAATAGAATCCATAAAAGTTAAGTTTTCAGCTCTTGAAGTGATGGCGGTGACAGCATTAGCGAATATAACAAATTCCGCCGTAAATGCCGGAAAAAGAATAGTAAAGGCCTTAACGCTTGATCCGATAATATCTGGCTTTCAGGAGTATGAGACACAGATAAATGCTGTTCAGACAATACTTGCTAATACATCAAGCAAAGGTACGACAATAGATCAGGTTAATGCGGCCCTTGATGAGCTTAATACATATACCGATAAAACAATATATAATTTTACGGAAATGACCCGCAATATAGGAACCTTTACGGCGGCAGGAGTTGATCTTGATAAAGCTGTAACATCAATAAAAGGTATAGCTAATCTTGCGGCAGCATCCGGCTCATCATCTATGCAGGCGAGTACCGCCATGTATCAGCTTTCACAAGCAATAGCGGCTGGAAAAGTGCAGCTCATGGACTGGAATTCAGTAGTTAATGCCGGTATGGGCGGCGAGTTATTTCAAAATGCTTTAAAAAGAACAGCGAGACATTTTGGATATAATGTCGACGCAATGATTGAAAAGTATGGCTCTTTTAGAGAATCCCTTACTCAGGGAAACTGGCTTACGACTGAAGTTCTTACGGAGACACTTACTCAATTATCCGGAGCCTACACAGAGGCCGATCTTATAGCGCAGGGCTATACAGAGAAACAGGCTAAAGAAATAGTTGAGATGGCGAAGACCGCAGAAGATGCGGCTACCAAAGTAAAGACATTTACTCAGCTTGTAGACACTACAAAAGAAGCGCTGCAATCCGGATGGACGCAAAGCTGGGAGATAATTATAGGAGATTTCGAAGAGGCTAAAGAACTATTTACCGAAGTATCAGATGTTCTCGGCGATATGGTTTCCAAATCTGCCGACGCCAGGAACGCCATGCTTGAAGGTGGACTGGCAAGCGGATGGGATCAGTTTTTAGGAAAAGGTATATCTAATGAAGGAGATTTCGTTGATACAGTTAAGATAGTCGCTAAAGAGCATAACATCGCCATAGATGAAATGGTCGATAAAGCAGGTTCCTTTGATAAGACACTTAAAGACGGCTGGCTTACATCAGAAATGCTGTCTGAGTCGGTATCAAAGTATGCAGATAAACTTGAAAGTATGTCCGACGAAGAGCTTAAAGCAGCAGGCTATACGAAAGAACATGTCAGACAGATACAGGAGCTCGAACAAGGCATAAAAGATGGGACAGTATCTCTTGACGAATTTACGAAAAAGATGGCGATGCCATCCGGACGAGAAAATTTGATAGAGGCTCTTAAAAATTCTTTCAAAGGTCTTGCGGATACAATTAAACCAATACACGAAGCTTTTCGAGAGATTTTTCCAAGAACAACGGCAGAACAATTATACAATTTAACAGAAACGCTGAAAAATTTAAGCGAAAGATTCAAAATAAGCGAAGAAACGGCAGATAAGTTAAAGAGAACATTCAAAGGGGTGTTCTCTGTTTTTAGTTTTGGTGTAGAAGTTGTTAAAGCGTTACTTAAAGGGTTTGCTGACTTTGTCGGTTTTCTTCTTCCTGCCGGGAATGGAATATTAGATATAACTGCAAGCATCGGGGATTTCGTCTCAGGAATAAATGAAGCATTAAAATCTTCTGATGCTTTTAATAATACTATTGAGAATATCAAAAAAGTATTAAGTCCTTTGGCTGGTTTTCTCACCAATCTCTTCAATATTATAACCGGAGGAATATTCAGCATAACCGATTCTGCATCTGGAGGGATATTAGATGGTCTGTCATTCGGTATAGAAACCTTTGCTGAAATTTCCTCAAAGGCTGCTACGCTGATAGGAAATGCGTTTGAAAAAATAAGTAACGCTCTGACATCTGTGTTTAAAGAGGGCAGTCTGGAACCTATATTCGATATTATTAATGCTGGATTATTTTCAGGAATACTTATAGGAATAAAGAAATTTATAGACAAATTAGGCGAGATAAGTATAACCGGTGGCGGATTCCTTGATTCATTGAAAGGGATACTAGATGGTGTAAAAGGCAGTCTCGAAGCATGGCAATCTTCTATAAAGGCTAATACGCTCATGAAAATAGCCGGAGCAATAGCTATTTTATCGGCGTCGCTCGTTGTTTTATCAGCAATCGATGCTACAAAACTTGCGACTTCACTTAGCGCAATGACTGTTATGTTTGCTCAGTTATTTGGCTCAATGGCTATATTTGGCCATCTGATGGAGGGAAAAGCCGGCTTTATAGGAATGGCGAAATTATCCGCTTCTATGATCGCATTGTCAACCGCAGTGCTTATATTATCATCCGCCGTAAAGAAATTATCTTCTCTTAACTGGGGCGAATTGGCTACTGGATTAGTAGGAGTTGGAGTGCTTTGTGCAGAACTCGCATTATTTATGAAGGTAGCAGACTTTGACGGAGTTGGGCCAATAAGAGCAGCGGGGCTTGTTATTTTAGCAAGTGCAATAAATATATTAGCCAATGCAGTTTCCAAATTTAAAGATCTGAGTGCTGGAGAAATTACTAAAGGACTTGCTGCTGTAGGAGGGATACTGGCAGAACTTGCAATATTTACTAAGTTAATTTCAAATTCTAAGAGCATATTAAGTGCTTCTATAGGCATGACTGTAATAGCGTCATCTATGCTTATATTTTCAAAAGCCATGAGTTCCTTTAAGAATCTCAAATGGAAAGAAATAGGAAAGGGCCTTAGTGT
>ENA-ORSI01002365-ORSI01002365.1-human-gut-metagenome-genome-assembly--contig:-NODE-2365-length-13820-cov-4.073157_pt1 | contig 13820 bp, 14 predicted proteins | sample MGYA00242187_ERZ509154 | MGnify/ENA primary metagenome ERZ509154 (study PRJEB26280, sample SAMEA2338627) | human gut metagenome | biome: human gut; feature: human-associated habitat; material: faeces...
AAACCTTACGCCTGACCACCGTTCCGCCGACCAGACTCTGCAGATCTTCCGCCATACCGGTGACCATACCGTGCAGGTTAGAAACCGTCAGTGTCGGACGGGCAGCACTGCCCTTGCCGTTCAGTTCAAATCCTGTCCCCTGAATGGGGTATGCCTGATACTGCCGCCCCTGCCAGGTAACCGGCTCACCTTTTTCGTTCTGCTCATTACAGAAAAAATAACGTTCACCACCGACCTCTGTCAGATCGATTTCCCAGAGCACCACCTGGGCTGACTGAGTAAGGCGTGTCGTCTCATGATGTGTTTCCTGTGGAATATCCTGCATCAGGGCCTCCTATGCCACGACCTGTTCAAAATCTGCCGTTATGGTTACCCACAGCGCCCCCACGCTTGCCGACCATTTACGACAAACCACCCTGATCGGCTTCCAGTCATAAGGTGGCGTCCACTGAAATGCGCGGACGCCACCGTGCCGTTCCAGAAAGGCTTTTAAAGATGGGTGTTCACATTTACGAACACGTATCGTCACGCTGTAAGTCGACAGCTGGTTATTCAGTCCCGCCGCACGACGCTGTTCATAACCATCGCCCAGCTTCACTGTCACCACTTTCGGCTCTGATACCACATTCATATCCGGGCGCACTTTCCAGTGAAACGTCTCCATTACCGATATGCTCCACTTAACCGACCACCATCACGGGCCTGCTGTTGCATAAAGTCCGCTGCCGCTTTTTTCCCAAGGTCATAAACCACCTTCAGGGCAGCCGGACCTATCTGCCCGTTCGTGCCATCGTTATTGATCTCGATGTTGTACTGCGGGGCAAACATCGCCATACCTGAACCACCAATATCCGCCACAACCCCCAGCTTACCGTCAGCACCACGACGCAGTGGCAGAATGGCTTCAGGTCCAGCTTCCCCCATCACACCCGCGCCTTTTGCAAAAGCAAAAAACGTCGGACGGTTAACCACCGTGCCACTGTAACAACTCAAATCAGCAGACTGATAAATCCCCCCATTGGCATTCAGGGAAAGGCTGCTGAGATCAAATCCCAGTACACTGCCAATCCCTTTTATCGATTTCATCATGGTTGCCTGCGCCAGGATTTTCGCCATATCTGACAGCACCGAAGAGGTGAAGGATTTGAAGTTGAGTTTGCCGGTAGTGACAAAAGTTGCCAGGCCATTTCCCATGTTGCTGAAGGCTGACGAGAACACCTGTTCTGCTGTTCCTGCCGTATTATCTGCATCCACGGTAAAATCCTGAAATGCACGCAGGACTCCGTTTTTCCAGTTACCCTGCACAACTTCAAGCTGTTGCCAGTAACGGCGATTCTCATTCAGTTGTCGGTTCAGGCTCTCCGTCAGCGCCTGCTCGGCCTTTCTGTAGTCATCCGTGTTATATGTCCCTTTCTGCTCACTATCCCGCCTCAACTGCTCCAGCTGTTGCTGGTATTTCTGGCGAAGACTCAGTTGTACCTGATATCGCTGCCGCTGCTGATCACCCATACCCACCGTGGCGATATCCAGATTATGTTGTTGACGCTGAGCACGCTCTTCTTCAGCCAGTTGACTGGTCAGATGAATTGTTTTTTTCTTCAGCTCGTTGAGTGCCGTCTGTTTCTGAAGCTCCTGCTGTTTTACATCCAGCAGCGTCAGTGCCTGAATCAGTTCATCTTTACGGGCCAGCACACTCTTTTCATCTTCCGTCAGTTTTTTCCCGTCCAGGTCGCTGATGCGCTGCTGCAGAGCCAGAAGCTGTTTATGCGCTTCTGTCATCCTTTCCGTGGCAATGCCTGCTGACTGTCTGGCAGCAGCAATCTGTCCTTCCACCTGTGCCTGTTGCTGACTGTACTGCAGCAATAACCGGGTGGCCTCGTCATTACGGATTTCGCGTGTTTTTTTCTTACCGGATGCCAGGGCTTTCTCGTAACGTTCATTTTCACGTTGTATCGCCGCATCCCTGACAGTCTGATCGGCGTACTGCATGGCATTAATACGCGCAATTTCACGCTGATGTCGTGCTGCTTCCATTTCATTCATCCGGTTCAGTGCAGCATTTTCAGCATTACGGCGTTTCTGTTGCTCCTGATAATTCCGCTCTGCCTGCTCTTTTGCATCCTGCAAATCCTTCTGGCGTTTTTTTTCCTGAAGCTCGTTAAGACGCTGCTGATCGTACTCAACCTGAGAAGATGATGCCGTCCAGGGGAGTCTTTTCGCCCGCGACACTTTCTCCTGTAAAGCGGAAATCTGTTCATCCAGCGAGTCTTCACGACCAATATTCATGGCCGCATCCCAGAAACGACTCCATAAATCAGACAGATACTTCAGCGTACTGCCCAGCGCATTGAGGTTATTATCAATATCCGCAGTACGCCGACCGGTTTCCTCTGCCAGTGCAGACATGGCTATCCGTGCCGCATCACTGGACCGCCCCTGCTCTCCAAGGACGCGTATCTGCTCAAGCTGAGTGGCAGTAAGAAAATGCAGCTCATTGTCCAGAGCCTTCGCGGCATTTACAGGATCATCCTTCAGCCGCTTAAACTGACTTATGGTATCGCTGACCGACTGGCCAACCGATCGCTCCATCTGTGCGGCAGCTCTCGCCACCATACCGATATCGTTTCCACGAAATGCACCACTCCCCACCACCTGAGCCAGCGCACCGGCTGCAGCATGTTGCGTGATACCATTCCCGGAAATAGCACGACTGAGCGTCCACAGCTGCCCGGCAGTGACTCCGGCATAATGCCCCGTCAGCGACAGCTGGCGGTTAAATTCTTCCCCCTCCTTCTGACCGTCATACCAGGCTTTACCCAGACCATAGACAGCCGCGGCAATACCACCAATAACCCCGCCCAGCATCATGCCTTTCGGTGACATCAGTGTGTCTATCCATCCGGCACGGTTAGCCAGCGTTATCCCGGATCCCCTCAGCGCCCCTAAATTGCCGCGGGCCAGTTCACCTATCAGAACGCCTATCTCCTGGCGGGCCGCTGCACTTTTCAGACCCAGCGAATGCGTGGCTTTTCCTGCCTGCTCCATTTTGCGGATATACACTTCTGCAGCACTGCTTACCCCCAGCTGGGCAGCCCTGGCACGAAGCAACTCAGAAGAAGAAAGATTCTGGCGGGTTGCCTGCTCTTTAAGCTGACGGATAAACGCGACTTTCTGTCGGGTAGCCTCTTCCTCAGCCTGTGTAAGAACACGGGTTTTCGCCGTAACCTCAGAAATCAGCGCCAGATAATCCTGCTGACCAATCCCGCCACTGTTTCTGGCCTGTCGGATCTGCTGCTGAATACGCTGTAATTCCTGCAGCCCCGCACTGGCCTGTTTCACACTGTCAATCTGACGATAAAACGCAGCAGCCGCTTTATCCTGAGCCTCCGCCAGAGCCATGGCCTGCGCCTGTTCCTCGCGCATTTTCTGGCTCAGTGCCTCCATGCGCTGGCGGGTTTTCTCCACCTCGCGGGCCATGCGTTCATGAGCCTGTGCGTTCTTCTCCACCGTCTGCGCATGGACGGATGCGGCTGTTGCAGCCGAAGACGCCGCCTGCGTTGTCTGCCGGGCGGCCTGAGTCTGACGCTCCATAAAACGCTGCATACGGGCAGAAGACCGTTCTGCATCGCTGGCTGCACCATTCAGAAGGTTTTTGATACGGGGGATTTCATTTTTAAACTCTGCCGCATCAATCCCCAAATCAATGACCAGGTTGGCTATCTGGTCCATAACGCACACCTCCGGAAATACCTTCCCCAAGATGCATCAGTTCTTCGTCCGTTCGCTCCGGTATCCCGTTCTCTTCCGGTAAAAGGCTGAAATCAGCCACCGCAGCATCACTGCTGCCGGACACCATTCTCACGATCAATGCCTTCAGCGAGGCAAACTGCGCATCCATCCACACATCACTGAAGCTCTGCATCCGGAAATAATCGCCCCACTCACCAAGCTCAGTGGCCGACATTTCCGACAGCATCCGCCGCCAGTCTGCCCGCCGGAACTCCCGGGCAAGCCGCATGACAAACTGCATTTCCCGCGTCAGGACTTTTCCGGCGTCAGCGCCTCATGCTCATCATCCCCGGCATTATCAATGGCCCCCATACCGCTCAGCGACAGAACCATCTCCGCCCCCGCACCCAGGGCATCATACGACCATGTTGTAATAACGGATGCGCAAAGCGTCTCTACATCCTTAGACTGATCCGCATTCCACAGTGAGCGGGAAACCAGCCAGGCATTGATATCCATCCCCATCCGCAGAAAAGCAATCTGTCGTTCAGCCTCCGGCAGTTCTCCCTCACCGGCATCAAACTTTGCCGTTCGCTGCTGAACAAACGCCAGATATTCAATTCTCTGCAGCCCGGACAGCTCACTGAGCACCACGGACTGTTTTTCATAATTAAACGTGCCCTGTTTCAGAAACATCATGTTCTCCACCTGCAAAAAAGCCCCGGATAACCGGGGCAAATGATGAGTATCGTCCTGTTAACCTGCGGCGCTGACAGTCACCGTAGCCACTGCCACAAAATCGCCGTCAGAAGTCATGCCCACAATGCTGACACTGCCCTGCTTCACGCCTTTCACCGTGGCCACAAGCCCGTTCAGGGTCACCGTGGCAGTCTGTGGATCTGACGAATGCACACTGATCGCTTTGTCACTGGCTCCGTCAGGTTTTACTGTAAAGGTCAGCGTGGTGGTTGCTCCCACTTTTACACTGGCAGATGCCGGTGCCACCGTCAGCCCGGTAACGCTCACTGTTTCAGTGCCTTCCTCTGCCAGATACGGACGCCCCACACCGCTGATTTTCACAGTGCGGGTCATCACGTCTTTTGAGGCAATGGTTTTACCCAGTGAACTCAGCCAGCCACGGAAAACATCAACAGTACCGTTGGGATATTTGATACGAAACGCGCAGACTTCACCGGAGTCGAACAACTGAACCAGTTTTTTCTGCCCGCTGTCACCCGGACGCCAGGCCAGCGTCGCCGAAGTATCACCGACTGATTTCTGCCCCTGGGTTGTCGTTTTCCAGTCTGCATCTTCATCATCGAGATAAGTGTCATCTTCTGCATCAGCGGTCATTTCGCCAGGTTGCAGATCCTTCACCATCGCAAGACGCAGCCAGTCAGTGTCCGACAAAGGATTCGCAAACGCATCGCCGTTGCCGGTATACATCCAGAACGTCGTCCCCGCACCTTTCGTCTTTGCCAGTGGATTTGGTGTGGTCATTACCACCTCCTTAATTCGTGTACGTGATCTGGTACGTGATTTCCGCCATCGCCCAGGTGGCCATCTCATTATCACGTTGATAGTTAAAACCGAGTGGGATCAGGGTGTCGATGAGTCCGGAAAGTGCCGGTATATCATTCAGGGCAGGAAAAATGGTGCTCTCCATCCACATATCCAGCTCTGAATCCGGTGCCTGTGCCCGGATGAAGACGGCAATATGCAGAACAGCCTGCCAGTCATCTTCATCCGTCATTTTTCCGGTGTACTGAGCATCACTCAGCCACACCGCCACGGCAGGCAGTTCCTGCGCATCAATAAATGCCGGAAGCCCGTCAAAAAACGTGGCGCTGTCTCCACACTGTTCCCGAAGGCGTGCCAGTACGACCTGGCGGATTTGTGTATGTCGGTTCATCGGGTCAGCCATAATCTCAGTTGTTGTTTCAGTGCATACCCCAGCTGTTTCGGCATTTCCGCAGCAATGATGCGGTCGCGGGCATCTTCAAATGCCTGTGTCAGCGGTCCGGACAGCGGGATTTTCACTACCTCCACAGGAAGACGATTTTTTCTTGGCCTGCCCTGATGGTCATGCCCTGTTGCAAAACGCGCTTCAGGAAGACGCCTCAGAACATGCCAGCGGCCATTCGCCAGTTGCTGAACAAATGCCCCCCGGAAAAAGTATTTTCCCACTCTCAGTCCTTCACCAGCACGCCGCCGTGTTGTGTTCAGTTTGATGGCGGGCAGATTGCCCCGGTTAACGCGGATCCTGGCCGTCATTTTTCCTGACGGACTGGCTTTAAACACCCGGACACGCTGACGTACCAGTTTCAGGGGGATCCCTTTCACCTGGTTATCTCCCGCAACGGTATTCCCGGCAACCTGCCGGGTGGCAACCGAGACCGCTTTCTGTGCCACACGGTTTATCGCCCATGCGCTGGCCTGTGGCACCATACGGGTATCAAGGCTGTTCAGATTGCGGATGGCATTCTCAAGCCCCTTCATCCCACACCTCTTTACTCAATAAAGATCATTGGCTTACCGTTAAAGCGTTCATGCCGTGTGACCGTCCATTGTTGTCCGTCATAAACAACGCGATCCCCGCGCCGTGGGCGGTATCCCGAAGAAAACACCACCAGAGAGACCGCAGGTCCGGACAGAGCATTCAGCTCTGCCAGTGTTTCTCCCGGGATCACGGTCATATCGACATCATTAATCGAGGCTGTCTTTCCCATCTTTCTGACCGTGATAGCATCCATACGCGCTGCCAGCCGGGAAAAGGGATCAGACATTGAGTTTTACCGGCACCTCTTCTGCACTGGTTCCGGCATCTGCCCAGACAACCCCGACCAGCGGATCAGAGCCGCTGTTAGTCAGCTGAACTTTTCCGGACTTCAGATAAACCTTCTTACCCGTTTTCATATCATCCGTTTTCAGCTTAGGCAGCATAAACACACCTTCGGTCAGGCCGTCGCCTGTTTCACCCTGTGGAATATCGGTCAGCGCCACCGCAAAAACATCACCCACCTGCACCAGATCTCCGCTGCTGATGGCTGCACTGGCAACAATCGCCACCGTTTTTCCTTCTTCTACAAAATTCTTTGCCATAACTGTCTCCGCACAGCCCCGTTCAGGGGCTGATTTCAGGTACAAAAAAAGCCCTTACGGGCCATCAGAGTTGTTGTCTGCGACGTTTACGCCGTACATTTCACCAGACCACGGTGATCAACTGGCGCGACACCGGCGTCAATACGCACTTTCGTTGTCACGCCATCCACACTGAAGCCCTCCATCTGATCAATATATGGCGTATCCACACCGTTGAGATAAGCCACTTCAATCGTATCGGAGCCTTTTGACGCAGCCAGGTAGAAGGTGGTCTGGCTGTTATCATCAAGACGAGGCTCTGCAATAACGGTCGCAAAATCTTTCACCGGGTTAATAATACCGGCGTTAATGTCAGCCCCCTTGACACTTGAGGAGCGAATGACCTGGTTAGCAACAGACTCCATCGCCGTCGGTACCAGTACGAACGCAGGACGAATATTCAGATGACGCTCCCCCTCTTTCTGAACGCGCATCAACTGGCGGGCTTTATCCAGCGATGCCACGTCCATTGCAGCGCTCTCCAGTACGTTTGCATGTTTCGCTTTATCGAACAGACTTACATTATCTGTGGAGATTTTCGGGTTAGACGTCAGAATGGCATAAACCAGATCGGCAATAGTGGATTTCGCCGCACGGCCCAGCTTCATCGGGACATCGGTCAGCATATTCAGATCATCATTGATAATGGCCTGACGGGTGATACTGAACAGCTCGCCATAGGTCGCCAGTGCAATAGTGGCCTGTTTATCTCCGGTGGTGACGTATTTATATTCCGCCCCTTCACGCACCTGACGCAGAGCACTGAAGCCCCCCATACCCACACGATGGGCAATTTTAAAATCAGACAACTGACCTTTCCGCGTCCACTGTTCATAGGTTTCAGGGGCATCTTCCCAGCCCTGCAGAATGGCTTTGTTTGCAACATCCAGCAGAATATTACCGAAGTCAGACGTACTGTGTGTGAACGCCGCACCGACCATCTGCATCGGGTTATAACTGGAAACCCCAATACCCCGTTCAGTCAGTGACATACGGGCATATTCACGCAGGGTCATCCCGTTGTAGACATTATCACGTTCGGTTTTTTCAAATCCGGCACGCGCCATCAGCGCCTGGCGGATCCCGTCCCCCACAAAATTACCGTTACCGGCATAAATATGAGCCGGGGTATTTTTATTGGATGGCGTGGACTCGCGCCCCATCTCGTTCAACAGCTTTTCGCGGGCCTGCTCCAGCGAACATTCAGGATCGGCAAGACACTGAGCCTGCAGCGTCTGATAACGCCCGCCAAACATGGCAAACAGATCATTAATACCGTTTACACGCGCTTTTTGCTCTGCCAGTACCTGCGCACGGATACTGTTTTCATCCACCACGGGTGCTGCTGCCTGCACTGGCGTCCGGGAGGCTGCAGGTTCATCATCCTGTACGCGTGGAGCACTGTTGCGTGGCGGAGTAATCATGTTTCGAATGGATTCCGGCATCTTTTTAAATTCCTCTGTACGTTTTGACTGAATACATGCCATTGCCTTAACGGCTGGCGTCACCTGATCAGCAAATCCCTGTGCCAGACATTCGGCACCGGACATCCAGGTCTCATCCGCCAGCATGGCAGCAATTTCATCGGTGGTTTTCCCGGTTTTCTGTGCATAAGCGGGTAACAGAACCGCCTCAACCTTATCGAGCAGGTCGGCATAGGTGCGCATGTCCTCCGCATCACCGCCCGTAAAGCCAAATGGTTTATGAATCATCATGAAGGTGTTTTCCGGCATAATGACCGGGTTTCCCACCATCGCAATGACCGACGCCATTGACGCCGCCACACCGTCGACATAAACGGTAATGGACGCACCATGTGTTTTCAGTGCATTAAAAATGGCGATGCCTTCAAAGACATCGCCACCCGGTGAATTGATATGGAGATTAATGTGGGTGATATCGCCCAGTGCATTCAGATCACTGATAAACTGCTTCGCTGTAACACCCCAGAAACCAATCTCGTCATAAATATAAATATCCGCGTCACTCTGGTGACCAGCCTGCATCCTGAACCAGGAATTATTCTTCGGACTGGTTGTTGGTGTGCTGCGGCTCCTGTCGTTTCGTTGCGGCACTGCTGCCTCCTTTATCACTGGCCGGATCGGTATCAAATACCAGATCCAGCTTGCGGTTTTCATCAATTTCGGCCTTGCGCCGACGTTTGACATCATCCGGATTACGACCACCAGCACGTACCCAGTCTGATTCTGTCGCCGCTCCACCACGAATCTGGATTTTCCAGGCCTCAGCCTCCTTAACAGGGTCAATCCACGGCATCACTGGTCCGGAATACACCGCGGTATACAGTGAAGAACGGTCAAGATCACGGGGTAGCCTGATAACACCGGATGCCACAGCCTGTTTCAGCCAGGCACGATACATCGGGCGGGTGACGGCACCAATAAACCAGTCCTGCAGGATCAGGTAGCCATCAGTGGATTCAACCAGCTCCTGACGCTGGGCGCTGTAAGTGCCGTTATAGTTGCGTGCCGTACTGGAAAAACTCAGACGACTGCCCGCCGCCACGGCACGCAACTGACCATTACGAAAAGTTTCAAGGTTAGGATTGGGACGATCCGACTTCACCATTCCGATTTCTTCGCCGGGTTTCAGATCGTCGTAAATAATGCCTGGCTGAATGGTAAGCTCGCGTTCCTTATCCTTGCTGCCATTACCATCCGGTTCATAGCTCTGCCCGTCGCCTTTCCGGATGTACATCCCCAGAGCAGCGGCGATCCTTGCTGCAGTCAGCTCAGAATCTTCATACTCTTTCAGGGCACTGAGGCGGATCAGCACACCGGACAACAAAGACGTCCCGCGCATCTGGTGCAGACGGCGAACAAATTTAAGATGCAGCATTCGCTCTGCATCCACTTCTTTGGTTTCCATCTGCCGTCCGGATACAGGACGACTTTTATACACCAGATATTTTTCGGGACGCCCCCAGTCATCAACAAACACGCCCTGATTCAGCCTGTTGCTCTCATCACTGGTCATGGGAATAAAGTCTGGCTCGAGCGCCTCCAGCCAGAAATGAACACCGGCAGAAGGCGTCAGGCTGTTTATGCGCCCGGAAACCATCTGGGCAAACACCTCACCATCGCGCAGCCAGGTACGCAGCATCAGACGTTCCAGCATCGGACGGGTAAACTGCCCGGTGACTTCCGGGCTGACAGACCATTCACTCCATCGGGTGCGTATCTCCGCTGCCAGATCACGGGCAATGGCCCCATTGCGTAATACCGGATGTGGCTCGACAATAATCCCGTTTTTCCCCACCACCCGTTCTTCCAGCTTGTCAAATACACCAATAACCAGATCGTGGTTGTTATCAAGGTAACGGGCCTGCTCACGTAACGACACGGCCCCGTACTGGCTTAACTGGTCGGCAGTTCGGTTTTCCCGCCGGGCTTTGTGTGTCCGCGTCGTTTTTACGGCCTCATAAGCCTGGATCACCGCACGGGAACGCAGCCTTGCCGCTTTCCATCCTGGTGAAAAAACGCCAATCACATCATCAAGAATTGCCATCAGAACCTCGCCAGCCGGTACCCGGGATGCCCCCGTCGTCGTGTAATCAGAGCCGCAAGGCGGCGCTCCCACTCCTGCCGTCCCTGCCGGATCTCAGATAAGTTTTCCATGGTCATCTGCTGACCATTAAAGGTGACGGATTTTCCGTCCAGCACCGCCATTTCAGCTTCCGTATAACGCTGAATCATGGCTTCGATATCATTCTGGTTCATAACCATCCTCCGGAAGTCAGCCAGGGGTTAACATCGTCAGTTACTGTTTTCTTCCGTTTTTGTTTTTTAACAGGCGTGGATACCGGTTCCGGTGAGGGTGACGGTTCGGTACTGTCCGGGACACACTCCAGCCAGGTTTCCCGGCTCGCCCATTCCGGTGCATCCGGCCAGCGGATCTTTTCGTATCCATGCAGAATGACCAGAGCCTCGGCATACACCATCAGGTCAAAGGCTTCGTTGGCACCGCGACCCGGCTTACTCCATTTCCCGTCACTGCTCCGCTCTTCATACGTCAGTTCGTCGTAAAACCAGCTCCCCAGCCAGTCAGGGAAATGCACATAGCCGGGACCTGGCGAGTCACGCCATAACGCGTTATTCACCCGGTCTTTCAGTGCATCCGTCTGAAGAAGCCAGAGCGGCACATCACCTGCGGCCTGCGCCCGTCGGCCCGTTCGTCCGGTGTTATCAGGGAATGTACGGGTGATCAGTTTTGCGCGCCGGATGCTGTCGCCCTTAAACAGGTAAATACGTTTACCAAGGCCATCACGACGGCAACGACGCCAGAATTTATAGGCATTATCAGTGACCCCGTCTTCACCGCCGGAGTCCACCGCCATTGCCATCAGTCGCATTTGTTGAGAAGGATCGGAGGCCAGCGGCCAGCTTTTATGAAAAACATCCGTCAGCAGGACATCCCAGTCTTCCGGATAGCTGGCCGGATCAATTCGCTGGCTCTCCCCGTCGCAGTCACTGCGCAATGACTGCGTGATATTGTAACGATCAATAATCCAGCGTTCGCCACGACTGCCATAGCCCGTTACCTGAACCACAAAACGGCGATGACGTCCCGCCTGCACATCCACTGTCGCCACAAGGAAATTAACGCCATCCGGCACACTGCGGGAAGGAACTGGCTCTGCCCGCTGCTCAAGCAGTTCACTTTTTCGTTGCTCCATGCTGGCGCGGGGAAGATAAGGTAATCCCCAGTCAGTATTGATAACCGTCTTGAGTGTTTCTTCACTTCCGGTTGTCTCGTATTCCTGTTCTGCAGTAAGCAGTTTGTAAACGAGTTGCGAGAGTGTCTGGTAAGCAGCTGCCGGACCCTCCATCCAGAATGACGCAATACGTGAGCGTCGGGGATCACCATAACGACTGCCATCCGCATTGATGGATTCACCATCCCGCAACCAGACCCCACGTCCGTTCAGCTCACGTTTTTGTTCAGGCATAATCCGTCCTGAACAGGAAGGACACTGAATATAAGCCGCCTCACTTGCCAGCACGGGATCGGCAATATCACGGAAACCAGCAACCACATCGCCGCAGGGCTGAAAATACTCACCACAGTGTGGACAGGGCCAGTACCAGCGACGGCGATCGCCACGGTTATAGAGCGACAGTATCCCCGTGGTTGGTGGAGCCTCATGCGGTGAAGTCCGTCGCCATTTCACATCCTTCACATCCCTGCCGGGGGAACTCTCCACCAGCGTCATACCGCTGGACATAAATGTGGTGGTACGTTTTGAGGCAAGAGAGAAGGCATCCCCCTCGCCATCAATATCTTCCGGAAAACGGTCATAATCCGTCAGCGCGACGCATTTATAATCTGATGAGGACATGATATTGACTGACGGCCAGCCGATTTTCAGGTAGTTGCCAGCAAGGAATGTTCTGTCATAAACGTTGTTGTCATTTTTGTTCGGACTCAGGCGACTGACCACTTCCGGGCTGACGCGAAACGTTCTGGCGAGTCGTTTTTTGGAGTGTTCGCGGGCTTTTTCCTCCGTCATCTGAATGATCAGCATATCAGCAGGATCGCAAATCACGTTGTAAATCACCCAGCCGTCAATCAGGCCGATAGTCTTGCCGGTTCGTGCCGGGCCAACAAATATCACTGCGTCGTATTCACGCGAGGCCAGGCAGTTCATCGGCTCAATAACATACGGAGCCACCAGCGGATCCCACGGGACTGAGTTCCCTGCCCCCATGGGCACCCGCATATACTGAGCAACGGCATCAGCAACCCGCATTCGCCTCGGTGCGCGAAGGATATAACCTGAATCGGTTCGTGCTGCCTTTGCGGTTTCCTGATTCAGCATTACTCCTCCTGCTGTAATTCCTCCTCATCATCCGCACCTGCTTCGGTCACCCGCAGGGCTATCTGATCGCGCAGATCATCAATAATGGACTGAACACGGCTCACAGCGGCAGGCTGCAGACCGCAGTCACGTTCCAGAATATCCGGTAATGTCTCCAGCACCTGCACGACCGCTTTTGCCCAGATGGCAAACTCCCGTCTGACATCACTGGCCGGAATGAGTTGCGCCGTTTCCTGTTCGAACTTAAGACGCTCACGTTCAGACTGATACCAGGCTTTGCGCTCATGCGCGTCCATTTCGCCTTCTGCAACCGGCGGTGGCAATGCCAGAAATGCCGACACAATATCAACCACCCGATAAAGCTTGAGGTTGCTTTCATGCCCCCCTGCAACGGGTAGATTTTGCAGCCTTGCCGCAGCAGTCTGGCGATGTACACCTGACAGTGCCGCCAGTTGACTGATATTCAGCGTCAGATTTTTTAACTCTCGATCCATACCCGCTCCAGAATGTTTTAAACATGCATCTTGCGAACAACTTTAGGCAAACGGTGTTAGTGATGAACAAAAAACAATCAAAATCGACACCACAAAAATAAAACTACTGTAATATCAATCTATTACAGTAGTGGTGATGACGAATGAAATTTCAAAAACTAGCCTTTTTCCGCGCCGCTCCCGCCCCGTGGCAGGCCACCCCACCGGGAGGACCCGTCAGCCTGACAGCTCTGACGAACGTCTGATACAACGCCTTGCATGAATGGCATCGGGATAATCCATAAAGGCATAGCATCGTGCCCACAAGAATCTGTGTAAGTGTCCTGTTTCTTCCACCCCCGCACAGGACTGGCGAGCATGAGGGACAAACCCGCGAACCATAAACGCGGTAAAAACCCGGTGTGCATCGTTTTTAATTATTCCCGCACACTCTCGCAGAAGGAGTTCCCCCGTCGGGCTACGGTCTCTGTTAATACGGGAATACGGCGACGATACAGCGCATGATGTGTCAGGCTTGAATACCTTTATCCGTTAAAAGGGATATCAGTTAAGCTATCCCGTGTAGGGTATAAGCCATTATCAAAGCCACTCTGTAGGGAGTGGCTTTTGTAATGGCA
>ENA-ORSI01002379-ORSI01002379.1-human-gut-metagenome-genome-assembly--contig:-NODE-2379-length-13746-cov-2.119787_pt1 | contig 13746 bp, 12 predicted proteins | sample MGYA00242187_ERZ509154 | MGnify/ENA primary metagenome ERZ509154 (study PRJEB26280, sample SAMEA2338627) | human gut metagenome | biome: human gut; feature: human-associated habitat; material: faeces...
GATCTGCGGTCTGCTGAAACCCACCGAGGGCAAGATCTTTTTCGGCGAAGATGATGTCACCGGACTTCCGCCCGAGAACCGCGGTGTCGGCATGGTGTTCCAGAACTATGCCCTCTACCCCCACCTCACTGTGGAAAAAAACATTCAGTTCCCTTTAGAGAACCTGAAGGGTGCTGACAAGCTTTCCAAAGAAGAGATGAGTAAGCGCGTGTTGGAAGCGGCAAAGCTGGTACAGATTGATCACCTGTTAGAGCGCAAACCCAATGAGCTCTCCGGCGGTCAGCAGCAGCGTGTTGCCATCGCCAGAGCCTTAGTCAAGCTGCCTCGCGTTCTTCTTTTGGACGAGCCTCTCTCCAATCTGGATGCCAGACTCCGTCTCCAGACCAGAGAAGAGATCCGCCGGATCCAGCAGGAGACGCAGATCCCCACCATCTTCGTTACCCACGATCAGGACGAAGCCATGAGCATCTCCGATATGATCGTCGTGATGAAGGACGGTATCGTACAGCAGATCGGCAAGCCCCAGAACGTATATGATGATCCCGTGAATCTGTTCGTTGCAAAGTTCCTCGGCACACCTCCCATCAATGTATTTTCCGGTGAGGTAAAAAATGAGCAGTTATACATTGGCTCCGAGGCTGTCCTGTCCACTCCCGGAGTATCGGATCAGCCCGTGCATGTCGGCATCCGCCCGGAAGGCTTCATCTTAAAAGAGGACGGACCGCTCTCCTGCGATCTGGTACGTCTGGAGGTCATGGGCCGGGATGTGAGCATTGTTTCCACCCATGAGAAGTCCCAGAACGTTACCATCCGTTCCATCATTGATGCGGACGAAGGGAAATCTCTTCCCACCGGAAAAGTGCATTTCGGCTTAAAGCCCGCAAAAGTATTCCTCTTTTGCACCGACACCGAAGAACGCATCCGTTTTTAATATTTTATCCGATTTTGCAGTCCGGCGGTATTCATGGGCTGCAGAAAGAATTGAGGTTTCTTATGGAAAAACAAAATATGAAAGCCTGGCTCTATCTATTGCCGGCATTCCTGTTTCTGGGTGCTTTTATGATCTATCCTCTTATCGACGTATTCGTGTACTCCTTTGAAGAGGGTTACAATTCTGCATCCCAGACCTTTTACGGCATAGGCATGTACAATTACTCCTATGTGCTCCACGATCCGTACTTTTTACAGGCATTGAAAAATACCTTTATTCTGGTCATCATCACCGTTCCGGTCTCCACCGGACTGGCGCTTTTGATCTCCGCCGCCTTAAGCTCCATCAAACCGCTGCGGGATCTGTTCCAGACCATATTTTTCCTGCCCTATGTGACCAATACTCTGGCGGTCGGTCTGGTCTTCATGATTCTTTTCAAAAAAACTCCTTACTCCGACGGTCTGATCAATCTACTGATCCAGTTTTTCGGCGGCAGCTCCGTGGATTTCATCGACTTTATCAACGGCCCCCACTGGGCCAAGATGTTCGTGCTGTGCTTTTACACCATCTGGATCGTTATGCCCTTTAAGATCCTGATCCTGACCAGTGCTCTCGCCAGTGTGAACCCCATGTACTACAATGCAGCAAGAGTGGACGGCACTTCCCGTTTCCGGATGTTCACCAAGATCACACTGCCCATGATCTCCCCCATGGTATTCTACCTGATCATCACCGGCTTTATCGGCGCATTCAAAGCCTACAGTGATGCCGTGGCACTCTTCGGCACGAACTTAAATGCCGCAGAGATGAATACTATCGTCGGCTACGTCTACGACATGCTCTACGGCGACAGTGGCGGATATCCTTCCTATGCTTCCGCTGCGGCGATCCTGCTGTTTGCCATCGTCCTGACCATCACCTGCATCAATCTGCTGGTCAGCAAAAAGCATGTCCACTATGTATAGGAAAGGAGGTCTTTGTGATGTCTGATGTTACATCTGATTATGAAAGAATCGAGAAACGCACCCGGATCCACGGCAATATCCGCAATGGGGTCATCTACTTTTTTCTGTGTCTGTGGGCGCTGATCGTACTGTTCCCCTTTTACTGGATGGTACTGACCTCCGTAAAAAGCTACGGCTCCTATAATGCGGAATATATTCCGAAGTTTTTCACCCTGTCTCCCACTTGGCAGAACTACGTGGACGCTTTTACCACTGTTTCTCTGGGAAGATACCTGTGGAACACTTTGTTTTTCACTGTGGTCACCACTGCCATTATGCTGGTGGTCATCACTCTGGCGGCCTTCGCGTTTGCAAGGTTGAACTTTGCCGGAAAAGATCTGATCTTTACGTTATTTTTATCCCTGATGATGATTCCGAACGAGCTGGTGGTCATTACGAATTTCACCACTATCACGAACCTGGATCTGCGTAATACCTTCACCGGCCTGATCCTGCCTTCCGTGACCAGCGTATTTTATATCTATCTGCTGCGAGAGAATTTCGCACAGATTCCGGACGAGCTGTATTATGCCGCCAAGGTGGACGGTACTTCTGATCTGCGATATCTGCGCAAGGTCATGGTGCCCATCTGCAAGCCCACACTGATCACCATCGTGATCCTGAAGGTTATTGAATGCTGGAACTCCTATGTGTGGCCCAGACTGATCACCGATGATCCGGATTACTATCTGGTGTCCAACGGTATCCAGGAGATCCGTGAGAATGGTTTCGGTCGTGAGAACATCCCCGCCATGATGGCTGCGGTGGTCGTGATCTCCGTTCCTCTGGTGGTGTTGTTCCTCGTATTCCGTAAAAAAGTCATGGCAGGCGTTGCCAGGGGAGGTACCAAAGGATGAGTCGATTTAGCAAAAAGCTGGCACTCGTATGTGCCCTGGGCGGGCTGTCCCTGTCTCTGACCGGCTGCCATGGGTCCAAGGGGCTGCCGGAATTCACTGTTCCGGAGGAATTCGATACTTCCAGGAACTATGAGATCACCTTCTGGGCGAAAAACGATACCAACAAGACCCAGACGGAAATCTATAAAAAAGCCATTGCGGATTTTGAAGCCCTGTATCCCAATATCACGGTGAACCTGAATCTATACACGGATTACGGCAAAATTTACAACGATGTCATTACCAATATTTCCACCAATACGACACCCAATGTCTGCATCACCTACCCGGATCACATTGCCACCTACCTCACCGGACAGAATACCGTAGTTCCTCTGGATGACCTGTTTGCCGATGAGAAATACGGTCTGGGCGGCACGGAGCTTGCCTATGACGGTCCTGCCAGAGAAGAAGTCATTCCCCAGTTTCTGAATGAATGCTCCATCGACGGTCATTACTATGCCGTACCCTACATGCGTTCCACCGAAACCTGCTACGTGAATAAGACCTACGTGGAAAATCTTGGATATACTCTGCCGGATGTACTGACCTGGGACTTCATCTGGGAAGTATCCGAGGCTGCCACCGCCCAGAATGCGGACGGCACCTATGTGGTCAATGGGCAGAATGTACTGATCCCGTTTATCTACAAGTCCACCGACAACATGATGATCCAGATGTTAAAGCAAAAGAACGCAGGATATTCCACGGCTGACGGCAGCATTGAACTTTTCAACGATACCACCACGGATCTCCTGTATGGTATTGCCGGACATGTAAAGAGCGGTGCCTTTTCCACCTTCAAGATCTCCGGTTATCCTGCGAACTTCCTGAATGCCGGGCAATGTATTTTCGCCATTGATTCCACTGCCGGAGCCACCTGGATGGGTACGGACGCTCCGCTGTCGGATATCAGCGAGGATTCTCTGGTGCAGTTTGAGACCGCCGTGCGGATGATTCCCCAGTTTGACCCGGAGCATCCCGAAATGATCTCTCAGGGTCCTTCCGTCTGCGTTTTCAATAAATCGGACTCTCAGGAAGTACTGGCATCCTGGCTGTTTGCCCAGTATCTGCTCACCAACGATGTGCAGATCGCTTATTCCGAGACAGAAGGTTATGTACCTGTAACCTCTAAGGCACAGAATTCCGCAGAGTATCAGGAGTATCTGTCCGAATGCGGTGCGGATAACGGTACACATTATGCAGTGAAGATTGAAGCCTCCAAACTACTTTTGAATCATGTGGACAATACTTTTGTCACACCGGTATTTAACGGTTCCGCATCCTTACGTGATGCTTCCGGACAGTTGATTGAAAACGTAGTGAAGTCCACCCGCAGAAAAGAGACTGTGGATGATGCCTACATGCAAAAGCTTTACAGTGATGTGGAGAGCCTGTACCGTCTCGGCCAGGGAAGTGACGCCTCCTTCGGCAAAAAGGAACTGGGTGCCATGCCCCGGACTTCCGTGATCCTGTTAAGCACACTTGCAGTCACCTGGATTCTGATTCTCCTGTATGTAGGGCGAGAATATTTAAAAAACAGAAAAAAGTAATTTTTCAGCCCCATTCGTAAGATAACTTCTGATGGTATTTCTCCTGCGGATGGGGCTCTTTTTGCAAAAAGCCTTGATTTATCTTGTGTTTCAGGTATAATGGAACTGTTCGGTGTCTGAGCGCACCGGATAAATTGAGGAGATGTCTGTGTATCTGCACAGACCCATATGCGCCACAAAGCGCAGGAATGGAGGATTATTATGAAAAAGAAGACACTTGCATTAACCATGGCTATGGCTTTGGTTCTGTCTCTCGCTGCATGTGGAAACAGCAATGCAGACGTTGCTACTGAATCTACCGCTGCTGCCACCACTGAGGCTGCTACCGAAGCTGCTACAGAAGCTTCTACCGAGGCTGCTGAAGCTGTTGCTGATGAGAAGTCCGAGGGTGTTATGACCTATGAAGAGTACATGGCTGCTGATCTCGATTCCGAAGTTGTGATCGAGGCTTATGTTCAGGCTAAACAGTCCTGGTGGGAAGACAAGGCTACCCTGTACACCCAGGATCAGGACGGTGCTTACTTCATTTATAATGCCGCATGTTCCGAAGAGGATTATGCAAAGCTGGTACCCGGTACCAAGATCAAAGTAACCGGTTATAAGACCGAGTGGTCCGGTGAAGTAGAGATCGCTGAAGGTGCTACCTTCGAGATCGAAGAGGGCAGCTACATCGCTCCCGTTACCGATGTGACCGATCTGTTAGGTACTGATGATCTGATCAACTATCAGAACCAGTTCGTAGCTTTCAAGGGTATGACTGTAGAAGCTGCAGGTCAGGATGCTGACGGCAACGACGTTGCTTTCCTGTACAACTACGATGGTTCCGGTGAAGACGGTAACGACCTGTACTTCAACGTTTCTCTGAATGGTCAGACCTATACCTTCACCGTTGAGTCTTATCTGTGCGACAACACCACCGATGTTTACAATGCTGTAAAGAACTTAAAGATCGGTGACACTGTTGATATGGAAGGCTTCCTGTACTGGTACGAAGGTGTGAACCCTCACATCACTTCCGTAACTGTGAAGTAATTTCATCTGGTAAAATCTTATTAAAATAAAAGAGTTGTCCTCATTATGAGGGCAGCTCTTTTTTTACTCTGCCTGTCTGAATTCTTCCGTTGCCTGCTGTATGGCATCGTAATACACCAAAACCTCCGGCGTGGAGATCATCTCTCGCATGTGCTGCAATTCTGTCTGCCAGTCAGACCTGTAGAGACAGTTTAATTATCTTCTGCTCTCCCACCATTGTTTTGCAATCTGGAAGCCCTCCATAGGGACGCAGAACCTTTGGTCTCTGGGCGGCTGCAATGCGGTGTCCAGTTCCTCCATATCGAACCACTCCACGCTCTCCACTTCCTCTTTTTGCAGGGTAAGCTTTTTAGCATCTACAGGCTTGGTGTACATGTAGACGAATGCCACTTCATTGTCCCGGAACATTTTTCCATAGAATTCTTTTTCGTATTGAATATCAAAACGTCCGGCGAATGTAAGATCCTCCTTTGCTGCCCGGATTCCCAGTTCTTCGTGAAGTTCCCGGATTGCGGACTCTTCCGGCTCGTCCCCCGCCTGAATATGCCCGGCAGAAGAGGTATCGAACCGCCCCGGAAAACTGTCTTTCTCAGCGGAGCGCTTCTGCAATAACAGCTGGGCTTTTCCGTCCTGTTCCCTCACGATCCAGATATGGGCGGTTCTGTGGCGGACACCTTTTTCATGCGCCTGTGTGCGTTCTATGGTCTCCCCTGTGGGAATGCCTTTTTCATCTACGATGTCAAATATTTCCATGGTGTTATGGCTCCTTTGTGTTTCTTTGCGGTTCTTTGGGTCACTTTGTATTTCTTTATATTTCTGTGTTAATGCATCTGTACTACGATCGTGCTGAGTTCTGCTCCGCTATCGTCGCTCCTTCGATGGTCTTTGCGATGATGGCCGCGGCGATAACAATAACTACCGCCTTTCCCTTCTCAGGTCTAATACCATCAGATCGAAATCATAATATGTTCCGTCCATCTTATAATACGCCGGTGAGGTCCCTATTTTCCGGAAGCCATATTTCTCATAGACATGAATAGCGCGTATATTATCGCTTCGGACTTCCAGATTGATCAGTTCTATCGCATGTTCTTTAGCATACATAATGCATTTCTGTAACAGCGCACTACCAATTCCCTGCCCCCATTCCGACTTGACCACAGAGATTCCGAATTCGGCGCGGTGGCTCATCCTTCTGGAGAATCCGCTTAGGCTGGCATCTCCGATGATCTCTCCATTTTTCCATACTACATAGAGAACGGAATGTTCCTCCTTATTGATATTCTGTATAAATTTCTCTTCCTCTTCTGTCGAAATAGGAAGCCCTTCTTTTCCAAAGGACAGATAATCTGTCTCTCCACCTACCTGTGCTAAATATGTGATGATCTTCTCCGCATCTTTCGGCGTAGCTTCTCTGATATCAAATTCTTCCATAACTGCCTCCAGCCCTTCTGTCATCTGTTAATTGATCTGACCTGCAATCATATTCTGGTTTTCTTTCATTCTCGTTTTCTCCTATCTCATAAAATTATATACTTTATTCGTAATCAAAAATGGTCTTAGTCTGAATATACTCCCCGTACTTTGCCTTCCATTCCTGATGAGCCGCGGAATCATCGTATACAGGCAGCGCCTCCTGAGCCATCTCCATCTCGATCATCAGGTCATGCCGGTTCGGTCTCGGCGTCACATTTTCATAAATGTTCACTGTATGGACGCCTTCGATCTGCTGCGTCTGATCGAAGATCTCTCGGATATCCGCAAGCATTTTCCTGCTCGCCTCGCTTTCCCTGGCCCATACATTTTCTTTAAACTTTACAATGATCAGGTGCTTCATATCAATTTCCCCTTCCTTGGAATGTTTTCTTATAAATTGTACCATAATATCCTTTTCTATAGGAAATATTCTTTCACTATTTTTTCCACCTGATCAATTGACAAGGGATTCTCTTTTGTCTCATATGTCAGAATCAGATTTATCCCTGGTATAATTCCGTTTTCACAATACATTTTTATTTTTTGGCAAGCTCTGTTTATATACTCCGGCTGATCCATCAATCCAAAATGTTCCCAATAATATACCTGTCCCGTTTTAGGGTGCCTGGCCGTAAAATCCGGATACAAAAAAGTGTTCTCGAGGACGAGTTTATCTTCATATCGAAAGGGAATTCCATTTGTGTACAAGACCTTATCTATAATAGCCTCTGACTTCGAACGCAGAAATTTTCCCTGTGTTCCTTTTACAATCAGGTTTTCAGGATGACTGCCATTTTTCTCATATTTTTCATTCATCCAATTCTCTAGCTCTTTTTTAACAGAATGTCTTCGTCCTCCTAAAAGCCGTTCATATTCCTCATTGTCCAACATTTTTTCCAACATATCTTTCTTACAATCCGCCTTCTGCATATACATCTGGCATGCCTGCAACTCTCTTTGTAATTCTTCCTTACGCAACTGGTAATATTTTTTTAATGTTAATTTCTTAGCAAGTTCAATTTCTTTCTTCGGCAAATATATCGTGGTATTCTGATTATGAAAATACCACTTATAGTTCTTATTATTCTTTGCTACAATAAGTTCTCCCGCAGGCATTTCCTTTTCCACAGCTTCTATATGACTTAATTCTTCCTTGATGTACTTTACACGATTTTGTATCTCCCAATAATTCGCAAACATATGATTCTCCCTTCTATTGTTGTATTGCATATCCCCATATTTTCTAAGAAGCGATGGTATTTCAGTTTCTTCCTGCCTCTCATACCCACGCTTTTCAAATGCCGTGGGTATCATACCTTCTTCCTGCCTCTCATACCCACACTTTTCAAGCACCGTGGGTATCACGTCTTATTTCCGCCTCAGGTACCCACGCAGGCGATTTCCATGAGAATCGACATTCACTGTCAGGGCTCCGTAATCCATGGTGCCATACCAGGGCACCCGGGCGTCCTCTAATCGCTGCAGCGTCTCGACATGGGGATGTCCATAGGAATTGTTGCGACCACAAGATATGATCGCGGTGGCAGGACTGGCGGTGGCAAGGAACTCGGTGCCGGTGGAATAGCCGGAGCCATGATGAGCTACCTTCAGTATATCTACCCTGAACTCCCTCTGTCCGCGCTGTTCCTGCAATCTCCTGGTTAACTGTAGCGACTGCGATTCCTGTAGCGACTGCGATTCTTGTAGCGACTGCGATTCCTGTAGCAACCAGGATTCCTGCAGCGACCGGGATTCCTGCAACGACTGCGATTCCTGCAACGCCTGCAATTTCTGCGTCAATTGCCGTTCCCCTTCTCCTTCCACATCCCCGGTCAGAAGAATGCTGATCTTCCCAATGGCAGATGCCCCACTTGCGTCATTGGCTTTCCTGTCGTCTATTGCTTCCTGCTTCATCTTCTTCGCAAATACCTCCACATAAAAGCATTCCGAATAGGCGTTGGCATCTGCAAGGGTCGTATTCTCCTCTGGGTGCAGACACAACAACCTAAGTTGACTGTCTCTGATCTCATCGCCGCATTTTATGTAGCTTACCGGTATCCCGGCATCCTCCGCCGCAACCAGCAGCTGCTCAAAGGTTTCCCTGCGCTCCGACTCTCGGATCGCTGGTAGGAACAACTGCTCCGCAGTAATCCCCCATTCCTCACCATTCTCCATCAATTCCAATACTCCATTCATATGGTCTTCATCAGGGTGGGAAACAAATACACCGCGAAGAGATGAGATGCCACGGCTCTTGAGATAAGGCTTCAGCACATATTCCCCGATGTTCTTCCGGCTGGTGCTGCCACAGTCGAACAGATAGGCTCCCTGCCCGGTCTCCACCACGATGCCGTCGCCCTGCCCCACGTCCAGGAAAGTCACGCGACTCCCACAATCAAAATTTCCTGTGAGCAAACCAATCAATAATCCTAGGATCATCACAGCTGCGATCAGGTGCGGGACTCTGTTCCTATGCATCATCTCTCCCTTACAATCCCTTTTTCTATTCCTGATGCTTTCATCCGCTCCTCTCGTTATAAGACACCATGGGGTTCTCGCAGAATGCAGCCTGTCTCCCGGAACATTTTCCTCCCCATACGTTCCCCATTTCTTCCATGCTTCCACATATTTTCTGCCGAAGACCAGCAGAAATATCCCGGCATAATAACATGCAATCTGCCATCTCTCAGGCTGCCCCACACACCATACCGCTCCCGGCAGTTCTCCGAATCTTTCACAGATCCACTCATACCACCACAGGATCAGACAATCCACCGTCCCCACAATACCAAGTCCCGGAATCAGCGACAGGATTCCTCCCGCCACTACCGCACTCATAAATGGCAGCACCAACAGATTCAACAGCACCGAATAGACCGGGATCTCATAGAAAAACCATAACTGTACGGGCAATGTAAACAGGATGACTCCCACACTGGCAGCAAAGCCTCCTTTGACCGCAGACACCATACGGCGAATTTCTTCATACGCCACCTTGCGCCAGCCTTCCCGGTACTTGTTTCTCTCATAGGCGGAATCCCCCAGAATATCTGCCACGGTACGAAGCCATGTCGATATCCCTTTGACTTCTGACTCCGCATCTGCATCCCTTTCCCAACAACCCCCGGAAAACACCGGCGTCAGAATGCAGATCCCCAGCACCGCTCCGAAGGACATTAAAAAGCTCACATCAAAAAGTCGCTCCGGTTCCTGTAAGACGAGCAATAGTGCCATCAGTCCCAGCCCTGTCAGCATGTCATAAGTCCTGCCCACAAATATCCCGAGCATCTGCAACAGATACATTCCGATGGCACGGCTGGCAGACACACTCATGCCCACCATCACACCATATATAAGAAGCAGCATTGCACCACCCACTGCTGCCGCCCTGACAGGTAACCCCAGTCTCTTAAGCAACCGGTATACCCCCATTCCAAGCAGAGTAATATGTAATCCCGAAATACTTAAGATATGGGCAATTCCGTTTTTCTGATACAGCGCCTTTACCTCCGCGTCCAGTTCCTCCTTCTCCCCAAGCAGCAATGTCTGCATAACGGAGGCTTCTTTCGCAGGAAAAACTTCTGCAAGCCTGTCATGCAATACCTGCCGGAATCCATACAGTTTTTCCCGCAAAAAGCTGTACTTCTCCCCTGCGGCCAGAATCTGTGCCTTCCGTACTCTGCCACCAATACCCTTGGCCGCATAGTATGCCTGCGCATCAAATTCTCCCGGATTGGTCGCGGTCGAAAACAAAACAAAAGTCCCTTCCAGAGCGATCTGTTGCCCGATCTTAAGGGTTTTCTCTTCTTCGGTTACAGCACCTGCAGTGATCATTGCCGTTTTCATATTTTCCAGTTCACATTGTAATTTTCCAGAATAGGAATATTCTTGATCGTTTTGAATAATAGAAATTGATTTTAGAATAATTTCTTCAGAACTTCTTGTGTCTATCCGTCCCGTGATCTTCACCGGACTTCCGTCAGGCGGCAGGCCGGTATCTTCACCGGTTCCCACCCCTGCCAGTATTCTCATTATTGCGATTATTGTCACGAGACACAAACACACTGTAAAAAGTGGTCGTCTCATTAAATTCCTTTCTGCATACGTCTTACGCGCCTGCACCACAGAACGGACTGTCTCTGCGATAAAACGCAAAGCAATCCATATCCGTAAATATTTACTGTTCCAATGTCGTAACATAATCCAGGTTTCTTTCAAACGTGGAATTGCTGAAAGTAGGCGGCACTTCGCCATTGACCAGAATCTGTACTTTATTGATATTGTCAAGTTCTACCAGCGAATTCACGATAGAGTAAACTGCCACTTCCGTGGATACGTTATTTATCACCGTGAGGAAATTGGAATCCAGATTTACATAACAGATTCCATCCTTAGTCAGAATATTGACGATCTTCGTCTCCGGATTGATCACCGGATATAATCCCTCGATCTGTCCGCTGGGACCGGCGATCAGCTCTTCCACTACAAAACGCTCCAGAGGTGTATTGGTGGAATAATGCTTTTCTCTGTATGAAGCGATCAGTTTATCCCCAGCCGCATTGGCAAAATACAGCTTTACCTTCACCAGTTCGTAGGTATTAATCTCGTTACCGTCATTATTGATGAACTGATCGGCATTCATCCAGCCTACCATCTCCCCGGCATTATCGTACAACTGGCTGTCCTCTACGGTAATGCCCACATACTTCACATTGGGCAGCTGCGTAAGCGTTCTTACGATGGCCGCACGCACCAGCACCTCCGTGGTTGGAGACAGTTCCGAATACGCCTTGTCTACGTTGATCAGTAGTTTTCCATCTTCTACTTCATAATCCAGGACCCGGAATCCCATATCCAAAGGTGCCTTATATTCCAGCTTTTCCGGAGTCGTCGAGAGATACCTCATGGTCTCATCCAACTGTTCGTCCAAAGTCTTCGTGTTCAGATACTGTTCATGTACCTCAACCTTCGTCTCCGCTGTATTGATATAATACATGGACATTTTCTTCCCGGTCTGGGGTTCTTGCGAACCACATCCGGTCAACAAAAACGACAACAGCAATATTCCTGTCATCATATAACTTACTATTTTCTTCATAATTCACAGTCCTTCTAAGACGCTATATACATTAGCGGAATCTTCACCAGGAAACAGGATCCCTGTCCTTCTGTACTGGTCACCGTAAGGGAGCCTTTGTGCATCAGCACCGCACTCTTCGTGATCGCCAGCCCCAGTCCGGTTCCTCCGATCTCTCTGGAATGGGACTTGTCCACACGATAAAAACGCTCGCAGATGTGTGCCAGGGATTCCTCCGGAATACCGATTCCAGAATCGCTGACTTCAAAAGTAAAGTACTGGTGATCCGCATCCAGTACCACCTTTACCCAGCCATGATCCTTGTTGTATTTGATGGCATTTTCTACCAGATTCGTCATGATCAGCGTCATCTTGACCTCATCAACTTCCGCTACTACGGGGCGAACGCTCTCAAATACGACTTCCACATCTTTTTTCCGGGCGATAGGACGCAGTCTTTTCAGGATCAATTCTGTCAGATCATTGATATTCAATGATACAATGTTCAGGTCCTGTACCTTTTTATCCATCTTCACCAGTGCCAACAGGTCCGTGATGATCTGATTCTCTCTATCGATTTCGGATGTAATGTCTTCCATGAACTCACGATACAGCTCCGCAGGAGCGTCGTCCTGTGCCAGCAGGGAATCCGCCAGTACTTTGATGGATGTCATGGGAGTCTTCAGTTCGTGGGACACATTAGCTACAAATTCCTGTCTCGAGTCGTCCAGTGCTTTCATGCGTTTCAACAGTTGGTTAAAAGCATCCACGATATGTACCGTCTCCACATAATCAGGCACAGAGATGGTCTCATCACTGAATCCTTCCCTCACCGCATTGATTGCCTGGGTAACTCTGTTGAAAGGCATCGTCAGCACTCTGGACAGCAGAATTGCCAGCGCCAGGATTGCCACGATCATGATCACTTCCATGATATATGCCTTGCGGTTCAACACTTCCCTGGCATTTACAATACTGTCATTAGAAATACTGGTCAGCATGACACCTCGGATCGCATCGGGATTTTTTTTGCCGTTCTCGTCCGTGGTATTGGCTGTGGTATCCATGATGGGAGTAGTCATCTCTATGTAACCGTGCTCCGGGTCGTAGTGAGAGATATTTTCCCCCTGAAAGCACTTAATGACTTCCTCGGAAATGATCGTCTTCCCCTCACTGATGCCGTAGGTATCTTTTTCCACCTTAAAGTTTTTGTTAATGATCATCACACGGCCTTCGTACAGATTGGACAGCATCTCCAGCTCCGCATTGATGACCTCTCGGGAATTGCCGGTATCCTCTCTGACGCCGTGGCTGCTCAAATAATTATTGCTGACCAGGTGGTTCGCCAGGATCATCAACTGGTTCTGCACCACCGTGATCCGCTGTTCCACCGCCATATCCTCATAATTGCTCACGATACCGTGCCGCATGACAATACAGGGGACCAGTCCGATCACCAGAATCAGCAGGAAAATTCTTGCCCGCAGACTTCGCAGTTTGATCATGCTCTCCAGATTTTCCCATATCGTCGCGAATCGTTCTTTATTCCATTTCTTCACAATATAAAAACCTCATGTTCGTTCACTCAGCTCATGGACAGAATGCTTTGCCTGCAAGCAGTCACGCATCTTCTCTCCTCCATGACATGATATACGATTTCTCCGTGCTCCGCACTCTCGAAATCGCAACGCCCATTCGCATTCCGGACTTTCGTCCTTCTTGCTCATGTTCGTTCACTCAGCTCATGGACAGAATGCTTTGCCTGCAAGCAGTCACG
>ENA-ORSI01002384-ORSI01002384.1-human-gut-metagenome-genome-assembly--contig:-NODE-2384-length-13724-cov-2.939425_pt1 | contig 13724 bp, 11 predicted proteins | sample MGYA00242187_ERZ509154 | MGnify/ENA primary metagenome ERZ509154 (study PRJEB26280, sample SAMEA2338627) | human gut metagenome | biome: human gut; feature: human-associated habitat; material: faeces...
TATTTTGACAGTATAATGTAAAGGAGTACCGAAAATGAAATGATAGATTTTATTAATGTGTTGGAAACTACTTTTTGTGCTGATTCATCATCAATTTGGCAACTTTTAGGTCATGTAGTTAATATTGTTAAGATAGTTATTCCAATTATTATTATTTTATTTGCTATGTTAGACTTAGGTAAGGCTGTTATGGCTGGTAAAGAAGATGAGATCAAGAATGCTCAAAAAATGCTTATTAAGCGTTTGATTTATGGTGTAATTATTTTCTTTGTTGTGACTATAGTTCAAACAGTTTTCAATTTGATTGGTCAAAATATTAATGGTGGCGAAGGTGATTCTGGTATTTGTATGGCTTGTGTGTCTGATCCAAATGGTGATAAATGTGAGGCTGCAGTTGCTGGTTCAGGTGGTCCAACTGCTGGATAGGACTTGTTTATTGGAATGACAAAATTTGTTTTTAGTTATGTAAATAAGTGTAGTTTTATTAATAAAAGTAGTGTATTGAAATGCACTGCTTTTATTTGCAATATTTATTAATTGTTTTTTACGAGCAATCAAATAATGCTCGTTTTTTAATTATATTTTTAGTTTTTATAGTTGTTATTATCGAATAGTTTTGATATAATCTAAATTGAGATTTACTATCTTCTGAAAAGAGGCTTGATTATGAAAAATAAATTCTTTTGGTTACTTTTAGTATTCTTTGTTTTCCCTTTTATAGTAAAAGCAGACTATACTTGTAATTATCAAAATAATTTTAGTTTTACTTTTAATAGTGATAGAGAGTTGACATATAATTCAAATTATAAATTGTGTAATTATAATGATAGTGATAGTTGCAATTTGAGTTCTACTACTAATAATTATTATGGTTTCAATGCAATGAGATATATTAATAATAATCATAGTTGCCCTCCGTATGTAGTTTTAGTAGGTAACTCAAGAGTTGCTATCTTTGCAGGAAGTCAAGATAGTGCTGATTTTTTAGTTAAAAATCATTTTCCTAGTGGTGTTATTTCACAATTAAACGCTTCTTCTTCATCTAGCAATATATTTAGTCCTGTTGATAGTGATGAAGATCCGGTAGAAGATGTTCAAAAACCTGACATTACATATACTGCTGAAGAGTGTAGAAAGCTTATTTTAGGTGAACAATTAGCTGAAATTTTAGATGGCATTTTTACTTTTGTTTTGATTGCAGTACCTATATTAACAATTGTTTTAATAATTAAAGATATGGTGTCTGCTGTTGCTGCTTCAAAAGAAGATGATATGAAGAAGGCTCAAAAGAACGCTATTTTTAGAATAATAATTGCTGTTGCGATATGTTTAGTGCCAGTTATTGTAAATACTGTTTTAAATATAATTGGCTTTACTTCTGGTACATGTGGAATAGGATAGGTGAGTAAAATATGGAAGGTATACTTACAGAGTTAGTTGGAGGCTTGTATCGATTTGTAGCTATGTGTTATGGATTGGTAAGAGAATTATCTACTTGTATTAGTTTGGAAGATTTAAATCTTGATGGTTTTGGTAATACTATTTATACGTTAGTTGGTATATTTATGTTATTTAGGCTTACTGTATCATTACTCAATGCTCTAATTAACCCGGACAAGATTCATGATGGTAAAACTGGTGTTGGTAAAATTCTTACTAGAATAATGGTTTCTTTAATATTGGTGCTGGGAGGTCCTTTTATTTTTGATTTACTTTTGGATATTCAATCAGCCATTGTTGATCCGGAAGGTAGTGCTAGTATTCTTAATTTATTTGGTAGTGATCATTCAAGTATTAATATGTTTCCAACTTCATCTGAGGAAGAAATAAATGTAAATCCACCAGTTAGTGATGAAGAAGATGATAATTTTAGTCCATATGAAAATGTGCTTCCTGATAATGATAATGTTGGGGTGGGTACATTCACTTGCTATTATGTTTATACTACTTTTAATAAGACAATAGGAGAAGGTACTGAGGCTATTGATAATGTGTTTACATATCATGATATTGTAGGTGTAACGTTTACGGAAGATAGTAGCTATGATAATCGTGGTTTTGATGGCATTGAAGCAGGAGTTGGAATATGTAATAATAATTCTAGTTGTGCTGGATATGGCTGGTATACGAGTTTTTTTGCTCCAGAGATTAGAAGTGCTGGAGGTACAATCTATAGAAGTAATTTGCAATTTAATAATATGCATACTAAGTATGATAGTAATAAAGATAGAAATTCAGGCTCTGTTATAGACAACCATAATTGTAACAATATGTTGTATGACGTTACTTGTCAAACTACTAATGGAGTCACTACTTGTTCAAGTTATGAAGGTACTTCTCTTTGGAATAACAATAGTGACGATAATAATTACGGAATATCATTTTTATTTGACAAGTTTCAAGATCATGATGAAGCTCATTTCTTTTTATACGGTTCAAGAACTATAGATGAACTTTTATCAAAAATAAGACAGTTTTCAAACAGTTTTACTATTACAGAAACTGGTAGTTCTTATGGACATGTTAGAGAAACAGTTTTAAATTTTGCGTTGCCATCTACGCTAGCTGATGCTTCTAGAGATGATGTTTTGCAAGATGGTGAATTAGCTATGTCTAATTTAAATACTGATATTGAAGCTGTAGATTTAGCTTTTGCTAAAAATTTGGCAAGTATTTTTGTGGAAAAGAGTCCTGAGTTTGATGAGACAGCTGATGGTGCTACTTTGGACTTATTCGTAGTTAATGCTTCAGCTGATAAAATGGTTGGAGAACTTTGGTCAGATGAAAGAATCAGTTTAAACTGGTTTATGGCTTTGATTATGGGAATAGTAGCTATTGTTTATTTACTTGTTATTGCTATTGACGTAGTTGTTCGTAATTTTAAACTTTTAATACTACAATTAATTTCACCAATTGCTTTTATAAGTTATATAAACCCTGAGGATAAGATTTTTGATAACTGGAAAAAGCAATATATTGGTGCATATTTAGACTTGTTTTTAAAACTGCTTGCTTTAAATTTAGGTATGTATGCTTGTTCGCAATTAATAACCTTATTGTGGGATAACGGTACTACTAATATAATAGCTTCGATTGCAGTCTTATTAGGTGCTTGGACATTTGTTAAAATAGCTCCAAACTTTATATCGAAAATATTTGGTATTCAAGAAATGGCTGGTACTTTAAAAGATTCTTTCAAAACATTAAAAACTGCTATTGGTGCAGGAGCAGGTCTTGCTATTGGTGGAGCTATGGGAGCAGTTTCTGGTTTAGGAGCTGGTGGTACAATTGGCACTTTAGCTACTGGAGCAGTAGGCGGTGCTGTTTCTGGTTTATTATCAGGAAGAAAAGGAAAAATATTTGAAGGTGGACAGAAGCAAGTACAGCGTAGTAAAGCTACTAGAGAAGCCAATTTGGCTGGTTCTACAGCTTTGGGGCGTATGCGTGCTCGTGTTGGTAGTGCTTTAGGTGTTTCTGCTTATGATAATGATCAACGTATTGTTAATGCTTATGAAGATCTATCTAAGCAGCACAAGGCTTATGATAGCCATATTGAAGGAGAAATTCTTAAAAAAGATTATTTTGGAATGCAACAAGACCGTAAAGAGTTGGATTATATTGAAAGAACTGGTAGAGATTATAGTGGGAGACGCTATACACGTCAAGAAATTGCTGATAAGAATAAAGCTTATGCTGATAAATTGGATTTAGCAAAAGCTTATTATACTGCTGGCTTAAGCTGGGGAGATAATAAGGGTATTAATGATGATGTCGTTGCTCAAAATATGAAACGTACATATGATATTTCTCTTGATAGTTATAGGAGTAAGTATGGTGAGTTTAGTCGTGTTGATGAAAATGGAAAGCCTATTTTTAATTCACTTTCAATTAATGATAAAGATATTAAAAAAACGCTTGAAAATTCTAGTGTTAACAAGCAAAATTTGGATTCATATGTTAATTCAAAGGTTCTTGAAAATAATGTTGAACTTTCTAATATGCGTGATAGTATTAATAGTTTTTCTCAAAGAGATCCAAATACGTTAACCAATGATGAAAGATCTAACTTACATAATTTGCAACGTCAATATCAAGAAGCTTTGGATAGAGCAACTAGTGATTATATTGCTAATCAAGATCAATTGATGCAAAGTAACCCAACAGCAGCTGACACAAGATATGTTGAATTAAAAGGCCTTGTAAATAATGAAAATCTTTTTGATGCTCATAGATTAGTTTCTGATAGTCCTAGTGTGGTTAAGCGAAATTTAGACACATATGTTAATTTGAAGGTTCATGAAGGTAACGCAGAACTTTCTAGTATGCGTGATAGTATTAATAGTTTTTCTCAAAGAGATCCTAATACTTTAACTGATATTGATCGCTCTAATTTACAAAATTTACAACGTCAATATCAGGAAGCCTTGGATAGAGCAACTAGTGATTATATTGCTAATCAAGATCGCTTGATGCGAAGTAATCCTACAGTGGCTGATACACAATATGTTGAATTAAAAGGTGATTTAGATTTGGCTACTAAAATTGAGAATACAGCTAAAACAACTAGAGCTAATTACAAGAGTGTTAAAAAATCAAGAGAAAATGCTCAGTCAAACTTTACGTCTTCGACAAGCTTTTTCAAGCATAAAATTAATGCTGAAAGTATTAATAAAAAGGGTAAATAGAAAGGGGTTGATAAAGTATGAATAGGGCATATTTGGTTCCGGCTAACAGTAAGAAACAAAATTTAATTTTTGGTTTCTTACTGCCAGTTGATGCCATTATTTTAGGAATTGGAATAGCTATTACTTTTTTGCTACTGATGATTTTTCCTGTTACTGAACTTTGGGGTGTGATAGTTACACTTCTACCAGCTTTAATAGCAGGGTTCTTGGTTTTTCCGGTACCTAATTATCACAACTCAAGAATTTTGCTTAGAGAGATATATTATTTCTACTTTAAATCAAGAAGAAAATATGTATGGAGAGGTTGGTGTTATAAATATGAACAATCAGACGAGCAATAGCCAGATGAATAATAGTTCATTAAAAGTACAAAGTGGTGGTAATAGCAGTAAATATAGTTCTAAAATGCGTCCTTTGCCACGGAATGTTCAAAATAATCCTAAATATACAGAAAACTGGATTAATGTTAAAGCTATCAACAATGGTATTATCTATAACGATCGTAATGAAATGGTTACTGGCGTAAAAATACAGCCTAAAAATATTTTTATTTTAGATTCATATTCCATGGATAATACTTTGACTGGACTTATGAATTTCTACAATACAATTGATTATGAATTTTGGATTTTAGTAATCGACCGTCCAGTTGACATTACTATGTATGAATCAGAATTACAAATACTATTTGGTAATACATCAGATCCTCGTAGGAGAAAATTAATATCTCAGGATTTGGATAAAGCTGACTACTTTAAAAACAATAACGTAGTTGATATCGAATACTATTTGTTATTTAAAGAAAAGAATATGGAGATGCTTCAAAAAAAGGTTCGTAACCTAATTAATGGTTTTGCTTCTTGCGGTATGTCTGCTAGTCAGGCATCAAATGAAGATTTGCGTGTTATTATTGACAATATCTTAAATAGTGGTAAAAAATTTGAATCTGGGGCGGTGGGAATATAATGAGTTTATTTAAAAGTGAAGTTGCACCAAAAGGCTTAGAATTTAATTCAAATGATATAGTTATTAGCGATCGCTATATGACTATTTTAACAGTGGTTTCATATCCACGTAGAATTGGTATTGGGTATCTTTCTAATATTACTAATAGTATTCCTGGTGTTAAAATAGCTATTAAACATATACCTGTTCCTTTTTCGACTTTGTCAAAATTATTAAATAAAGAATTAGCTGATTTACGTACTAGATATCAAGAAGAAAATGATAGAACAGCTCAGGAGCGTATAAGACAAGATTATGATACCTTAGAGACATTTATTCAACAGCTTGCCTCTAATCAGTCAAAGGTTTTTGACTTTCAGATGCACATAATTGTAACGTCTGATACTAGAGAAAACTTAGAAATTAGAAAAATGCAGATTAAGAACTTATTGGATTCTATTCAACTTAGAGCTATTCCTTTACGTTTTGAGCAGGAAAAAGTCTTAAAATCTATTTTACCATTTTTTCCAAAGCAAGATGTTGAAGAACGTATTGGAACAATAATGCCAACTCCTACTATGGCTGGTATGTATCCTTTTGTTTTTGATAGTATTAAAGATCCTGGTCCTTCAACTTTATTAGGAGTTGACTTCTCAGGTGGTGTAGTCTTATTCAACCAATTCTTATATCAAAGACGTAAAGAACATAATCGTAATAATGCTAATATGATTATGTTAGGTACTTCTGGTAGTGGTAAATCAACAGCTGCTAAATTATTAGTTAGAAGTGCTATTAGAAATGGTTATCAAGTTGTAGCAATCGATCCTGAAAATGAGCTTAAAGAACTTGTAGAAGCTTATGGTGGTAGTGCTATTGACCTTGGTAAAGGTGGAGAATTTGGTCTTATTAATCCTCTTGAGGTCTTAATAGATGCCGATGATGATGAAATAAAGCAGGGTCTTGGCTATACCGTTCTAACTAAAACTTTACAATTTTTAAAAGCTTTTATGAAGTATTATGATCCTTCAATTGAAGAAGATGTTTTAAATCTTTTCATTGAGCTCGTTCAAGAGACTTATCGTCGTTTTGGTATTGATTTCAATACTGATTTTTCTAGATTTACTCCAGAAAATTATCCAACTTTTGATGATGTTTATGCGACGATTCGTGGTAAACTTATCTCGATGGCAGACTTAACTCATGAGCGTGATATTATGGAACGTCTTGAGTTAAAAATTCGCCCATTGACTAACGAACTTCGTTTCTACTTTAATGGTCATACAACAATTAATTCTGATACTAGTATTATTTCTTTAAATATAAAGGAGTTAATGAATGCTGATGTTAATGTCCGTAATGCTTTGTTCTTTAATGTTTTAAAATATGCTTGGAGTTTATGCTTAGACTCTTCTGTTAACACAGTATTGATGGTTGATGAAGCTCACGTTTTACTATCAGGTGGTAATGTTTTAGGAGCTGACTTTTTAGCTCAGATCCAACGTCGTAGCCGTAAGTATAACACAGGTAATATTATCATTACTCAACAGCCAAGCGACTTTACACCACAGGCAGTTATTACACAAGGAAAAGCTATTTTTGATAATGCTTCTTATTATTTAATTATGGGCTTGCGTAAACAAGCAGTCGATGACTTAGCATTATTAATTGACCTTAATGATAACGAGAAGGAAAGTATTAAAAGATATGGTCAAGGAGAAGCTTTGTTTGTCTGTGGTAGTCGTAGAATGCGCATGAGTATTATTGTAACACAAGAAGAATTAGATTCCTTTGGTAGTGGCGGAGGATTATAATCCTTAAGTAGGGAGGTTATTTTATGAAATGGAAATTAAAAGCAAAACCCCAAGATTGGCTCATATTTTTCTGTTTTGCTATTCTACTACTATATTTAATTTGTGTAGCAGTAGTTAATATTCATCAACTTTCAATTGATGCTACTTTTGCAGGTTTAAATCCTTTTCCTGCTTTTTCTAGTGAGCTAATTGGAGCAACAATTTTATTTTATGTTGGAGCCTTAATTTTCTTATTTGGTTCAGTCTCATCTTACTTCTTTGATAAAGAAAAGGGTTTTGGTATTTCTTTTGGTCCTAAAGAAGAGAAGGGGTACTCTAGATGGACTAAAGATAAAGAAATGAAAAAGACTCTAAAAGAAGTAAATATTAAAGATGATTATTATGAATACGCAGGTTTTCCAATTGTTAATGATGGTATTCATATGTGGGTTGATGATGGGGAGTCTCACAATTTAGTTATTGGTTCTACTGGTACTGGTAAAACTCAATGTATTATTCATCCTTTAGTCAAGATTTTAGCTAAAAAAGGTGAGTCAATGATCGTTACCGATCCTAAGGGTGAAATCTATCGTGAAAGTGCTAGTCTTTTGAAAGAAAAAGGTTATAAAATTGTCATTTTAAACTTTCGTGATCCACAGCGTGGTAACTGTTGGAATCCTCTTTCTTTGCCTTATAACTTGTACCGTAATGGAAATAGTGATAAAGCGATGGAATTACTTGATGACTTGGCTGCTAATATCTTGTATGATGAAGCAGGTGGTGCTAGCAAAGATCCTTTCTGGGAGAAGACTGCTTCTGACTTCTTTGTAGGTCTTGCTCTAGGTCTTTTTGAAGATGCTAAACCTGAAGAGATCAATATCAATAGTATTTCTTTAATGGCTACTTTAGGGGATGAAAAGTTTGGCCCAAGAAGTAGTTATTTAAAAGAATATTTTAATGATAAAGATCCTGCTGGAGCTGCATATACTTGTGCTTCTGGTACTGTTTATGCTCCTGAGGATACTAAAGGTTCAATCGTTTCTACCTTTAAACAAAAAATTCGTCTTTTTGCTTCACGTGAAAATTTATCAGAAATGCTAGCTAATAGCGACTTTGATATGGCAAATATTGGTAAAGAAAAGACTGCAGTATTCATGATTATTCAAGATGAGAAAAAGACCTATCATGCTTTAGCGACAATCTTTATTAAACAATGTTATGAAACTTTGATCGATGTTGCACAAAACACTTCTAAAGGTGAACTTCCTGTCCGTACTAATTTCATTCTTGATGAGTTTGCTAACATGCCACCTTTAAAAGACATTACTACCATGATTACAGCAGCTCGTTCTCGTTTGATTCGTTTTACGATGATCATTCAAAACTTTGCACAACTTGATGCTGTTTATGGTAAAGAAAATGCTCAGACTATTCGTAGTAACTGTAACAACTTACTTTACTTACTTACTACCGAGCTTGCTGCTTTAAAAGAAATTAGTGAACTATGTGGTGAGGTTAAAGTTAAAGTAGGTAAAGGGGATAAAGAAAGAGAAGAGACTCGTCCTTTAGTTACTGTTTCTGACTTACAGAAAATGAAACAGTTTGAAGCTATTATAATTAGGACAAGAATGAATCCATTTAGAACTAAATTGAAAGCAAACTTCCAAATCGACTGGGGAATTAAAAAAGGTGAAGCTGACCCATTTGTTCAAAGAGAGAAAAAACCAGTAGCAGTTTTCAATTTAAAAAATTATGTTAATGAAAAAAGACAAGCTAGTAACCCATTCATGGGAGCATCTGGGGGCTTTAATCCATTTATGAATAATTCTAATCCTTTTGCAGGTTTTAATAATCCTTTTATTAGCAATCCTAATCAAGATGAGGTTGCAAACTCTAATTTAAAGACTCCTAACGTTCCTTTAAATGTTGATGAATTAGTCAAAAGGATTGATGAGAAGATTGCTGAACTTGAGAAGGAAGAACAGGAAAAAGAAGCAATCTTAAAGAAAAATGCTAAAAGTTTTGACTCTTCGAAAGAAAAAGACTTTCAAGAAGCATCTGCTTCCTTTAAATCTAATGATAGCCAATATGAAGATATAAATCTTGATTTCGATTACGATAATGATAGTACAAATGCTTTTGAAAATAATAAAGACGTTGAATTAGAAGCTCCTACGATAGAGGAAAATAATGAAGATGTAAGTGATATTTATAAAAATTCAACAAAGATTAAAATTACTGATGATCAATTTTTTGACGATTTCTTTGATGGTTAGAATTAAATCTTGAAGTTTTTTCAAGATTTTCTTTTAGAAAAAAACAAGGAGGTTAATATGGGATTTTTTAGTCGCTTAAAAGAAACATTTAAAAAGAAAGAAGAAAAAAAAGAAGAACAATTTCATATCTATGAAAAAGGTCTTAGCAAAAGTAGAACAGGCTTTGTATCAAGTCTTATTTCTCTTACTAATAAATATCATAAAATTACTTTAGAATTCTTTGATGAATTAGAAGAAATCTTAATAATGGCCGATCTTGGGGTCAACACCGTAATGAAATTTATGGATCGTTTAAAAGAACGTGTCAATAAAGAACATATTGAAAAACCTAGTGATCTTAAAGAGATCATTGTTGATGAATTATTTATCATCTATGTTCAAGATGAGATATTAAGCAATAAAATAAATTACAGTACCACTGGTCCTACTGTTATTTTAATGGTTGGTGTCAATGGAGTAGGTAAGACTACTACTATTGCTAAACTAGCTAAAAAAGAACTTGATAAGGGTAAAAAAGTCTTATTAGTAGCAGGGGATACTTTTAGAGCAGGGGCTAAAGAACAACTAGAGACCTGGGCTATTAAATTAGGCTGCTCTTTTGTTGGTAGCGAAACCAGTAAAGATCCCGCTAGTGTGGTTTATGATGGTTTAAAAAAGGCTCAAGAAGAGAATTTTGATGTTGTTTTTATCGATACAGCTGGTCGTTTACAGAATAAAATCAATTTAATGAAAGAACTTGAAAAAATTAATAAAGTAATTACTAATTTTATAGGTTCTAAGCCTCAGGAAACTCTTTTAGTGATCGATGCTACTACTGGTCAAAATGGGATCAGTCAAGCTAAAGTTTTCAAAGAAGTCACTGACATTACGGGAATTGTTTTAACTAAACTTGACGGTACGGCTAAAGGTGGAATCGTCTTGGCTATTAAAGATGAAGTTGGTATACCAGTTAAATATGTTGGCATGGGCGAGGGTGCAGATGATTTAATTTCTTTTGATATTGAAGAGTACATCTATGGCCTATTTAAGGATATGATCTAATGCAAGAACGTGTATATTTAGGGATCCTTTACGATTACTATGGTGAACTTTTATCAGCTAAGCAGCAGGAGTATTTTGAAAAATACTATTTTGCCAATCTTTCTTTACAGGAGATCGCTAGCCTTTTTCAAGTTTCTCGTAACGCTGTTTTTAAACAGGTAAAAAAAGCTGAACAAGAGTTGTTAGCTTTTGAAAACAGTTTGCATCTTTATACTAAAGATCAGGAGCTTGAAAAAATTATTAAAGAAGTTTCTGATCCTTTATTGAAAGAAAAGTTAGAAAAATTATTAAAATAAAAAAAGTAGATAAAAAATATCTACCTTAGTAGCACTTTCAGTGTTACTTTTTTTATATGACAATCGCAATCATATTGCTAGAACCTTTGTTAACAACTTTAGACATGGTCTGTTGAAATTTATAACGAATATTTTCCGGCATCATGGCTATTTTCGACTGAATACCTTCTTGAACGATGACGTCTAAACTTCGACCAAAGATTTCAGAATTCCAAATATTATTAGGATTAGTTTCATTATCCTTCATCAGATAATCAATAAGCTCTTTACTTTGCATCTCAGATCCGATGATCGGTTCAAAGGTTGATTCTACATCTACTCTTATCATATGAATAGAAGGGGCTGTTGCTTTAAGTTTAATACCATAACGATTACCTTGCTTAACTATTTCTGGTTTGTCTAGTTTCATATCTTTTAAAGTTGGATTAGCTACCCCATAACCGGTTGCTTTAACCATTTTTAATGCTCCTTTTACTTGATCATACTCTTCTTTAGCTTCTTTGTAATCTTGGAATAAAGCCAGCAGGTTAGCTTTAGTTTTGACTTCAGTTCCCATCATTTCTGTTAGGACTTGATTAAATAAATTATTAGGAGCCTCAAGGGTTATAGTAATGATTCCTGTGGCCGGATTTACTTCTGAAAGATATGCTTCTTTTATGTATTCACAATCACTAAAATGATTGATAATAGTATCGACATCTCTTAATTTATTTACTTCGACAACACTTTCTTTAATCTTTTCAATATAAACTTTTTTAATATAATGATTGTGATTTAAAATAGCAATCCATTCAGGCATTCTTACTTTGGCTTCTAAAACTGGGAATTCATATAAAGCTTCTTTTAAAATTTCATAAGTATCTTTTTCATTCATGGATAAGACATCCATTGCTAGAACTGGTACTTGATAACTTTCTCTTAATTCTTGAGCTAGTTTTTCTGTATTTGGATTAGTAGGGTGGGTACTATTTAAGACCATAATAAATGGTTTATTGATACTTTGTAATTCTTCGACGACTCTTTTTTCGGCATCTAGGTAGTCTTCACGGTCAAATTCGCCGATTGAGCCATCAGTTGTGATGATAATACCGATTGTTGAATGATCTCTAATTACTTTTTCTGTACCGATTTCTGCAGCTTCTACAAAAGGGATCTCATCATTGTACCATGGAGTTTTGACCATGCGTGGACCATTTTCATCTTCATAACCCTTAGCTTTGTCGATGACGTAGCCAACACAGTCAACAAGTCGCATATTGCATTCCATCTTATCAATTTTAATCTTAGCAATATTATTAGGGACAAATTTTGGTTCGATGGTCATGATCGTCTTACCACCTGCTGATTGTGGGATCTCATCCAAAGCACGCTTTTTCTCAAACTCATCTTCAATGTTAGGAATTACTAAAGTCTCTAAAACCTTTTTAATAAAAGTAGATTTACCTGTTCTTACCGCCCCAACTACTCCTAAATAAATATTTCCGCCGGTTCTTAAGGCAATATTTTTTATTATTTGCTGTTTGTCCATTTATTTCATCACTCTCTTTCTAGTTAATTTTATGTCTTGATAAAACTAATAGAACAAAATAAAAAACGGTTTTACCCGTTTTAAGCAGTTATTGTTTTAGGATCACCGTTGGCTCCGTAAACGCTAACTTTTATTTTAAAGGTTTTCGATTGTAAAATTGCTGTATGCGATTTATTATCTTCAGAGTCACTGATCGTTAAATTGTCTTCAAAAGAATAATCATTATCTAACCAAAGTCTTAAACGATAATAATGAGTTGCGGTACCACTGGTATTATCAAAAGTAAATTTGTTAGTAGCTAGTAATAAATTATTTGAGTCAGGATCATAACTTAAAGTATCAATATCAAAAGGAACTAAATTAGAAACTAGAGTAGGACTTATTACTTCTTGTTCTTCACTTATAGCAGCATTCTCACTAGAAGTTTGAGTTAAATAAATTTTTACAGCATCATTTTCTAAAGTGCTACCAACTTCTTTAGTGACATAAATATAATAACCGACATCAATTGTTCCCGTTGCTTCAGCACTTACTGAAAAGTCAAAATAATCATTTTGGACTTTACCATCAGCATCTAGCATATTGTTGGCTCCAGTAATGAAAAGGCCATTTTCTTCTTCCGTATATTTAAAAGTTACCACTCCAGTTGAGACTTTATTTTCTTCACTTAAGTTTGTCCAAGTACCAGCTGCAAAAGTTATGCCGACGATAGCTACTATAATTAAAATTAAAGCAGCAGAGGCAAATATTATTCTTTTTTTGTTATCCATGTTATCCTCCTATCATTCTATTATTAATATAGCATATTTTATCTTCTATCGCAATAAATAAAAATTTTCTAATTCCTTTAGATATGTTATAATAAAAAAGAAAGAAGGTTTCTATGGGAGAGATATGGACAAGACTTTCTAAATCCAAGTTTAGAAGTAGATGGCATTTGAAAGAAAAAGAAATCAATTATATTAAAGAAAAGGGCATTGATGTCATTCGGAGTCATACTGAAGATTTTATCAAAAAAAGACTGGCTCCGGCAGTCATTCCCAATGATGGAAAACAGACTCCTATGAAAGGGCATCCAGTATTTATCGCACAGCACGCTACTGCAACTTGTTGTAGAGGATGTTTAGAAAAATGGCATCACATCAAAAAGGGACATCAATTAA
>ENA-ORSI01002386-ORSI01002386.1-human-gut-metagenome-genome-assembly--contig:-NODE-2386-length-13707-cov-4.860607_pt1 | contig 13707 bp, 9 predicted proteins | sample MGYA00242187_ERZ509154 | MGnify/ENA primary metagenome ERZ509154 (study PRJEB26280, sample SAMEA2338627) | human gut metagenome | biome: human gut; feature: human-associated habitat; material: faeces...
AGCGGCGGCGTAAACGGCGCAGGCATCGGCGGCGGTCTGCGGAGTAAAGGAAACGACATCACCGTTTCCGGCGACACGAAGCTGAAGGTGCGGGGCGGCGTTGAAGACGATATTGACGGAGCGGGCGCAGGCATCGGCGACGGCGGCAGCAACGCGGACGGAAGCCGGATACCCGGCGCAGAGGTCGAGCCGGATATTTGCGCGCTGAACCCCGGCGGAAAAATCGAATATTACGCGCCCCGCAGTTCCATGTCGGAAACTCCCAACAAAACGGTCACCAACCCCACCGGAGACTTTGTATGGGACAGCGGCACGGTGACGACGCCCGCCACCTGCACGGGAAAGGGGGTCAGGACTTACACCTGCACCAGCTCCTCCCATACAAAAACCGAGGATATCCCCGCCCTGAACCACAGCTTTGCAGGGCAGGCGTATGTTTCCGACAACAACGCCACCTGCGAACAGGACGGCACCAAGACGGCAAAGTGCGTGCGCTAGATTTGAGCGTAGAATACCACATATCACGCTTCATTGTCTGCGTCAATAGCAAAGTGAAAGGATTTTTATGGGGATTTACACAGTTGTAATATTTTATAGAACTGATTCTTGGTAATACCTTGACGAAATTCGCTCTCAGCAATACTAAGAGAAATTCAAAACGAGGTGTGAGAACCATCCCTGAGCGACTGAAAGATGTTACTCGACGATTTCGGTCGGAAAACGATAGCTGCCATTCTACGCATGGAAATTTCTCGCTGTCGAAAGCAGGAAAAAGTGTGTCCGTTTCTGTAAAAGTGAGAGATTTGCTGGACGAAGTGCTTACGGCGAATGTAACGGAGGTCAAATAAAGGAAAAAAGAGTTAGTCAAAGCAAAGAACAATTTGACCTTGTAATACATAGCGACCAGGAGGCACATATTGAATTCTGGTATGCGCGTGACCTCATGCCGCTTCTCGGCTATGAACGATGGGAGAACTTTGATAAGGCAATCGGGCGAGCTGTCGAATCCTGCAGAACCAGTGGAATAGAGGTTTCAGACCATTTTCGTGAGGTCACGAAAATGGTCCGGTTAGGAAGCGGCTCTCAGCGGGAAATCAAGGATTATATGCTTACTCGTTATGCCTGCTATTTAATTGCCCAGAATGGAGATCCGAAAAAAGAAGAAATTGCATTTGCGCAAAGCTACTTTGCCGTTCAGACTCGGAAGCAGAACTGATTGAAGAACGCATTTCTCTTATTGAGCGAGCAGAAGCCAGAGGCAGGTTGCGAGAATCCGAAAAACGGCTTTCCCAGAACATTTATGAGCGCGGCGTGGATGACGCTGGGTTTGGTCACATTCGCTCGAAGGGTTATCGGGCGCTGTTTGGTGGTTACACGACACAAGAAATGAAGGAACGACTTGGTGTAAAAGATAATCGCCCGCTGGCTGATTTCCTGCCGACACTCTCCATTGCCGCAAAGAACCTTGCAGCGGAAATGACCAACTATAATGTCGAGGAGAAGGACCTTCAAGGCGAATCCGCCATTACCGGAGAACATGTGCAGAATAATCGGTCTGTACGAGATATGCTTGGGCAGCGCGGCATTCAGCCGGAGAATTTACCTGCCGCAGAAGACATCAAAAAACTGGAGCGGCGCGTAAAATCGCAGGAAAAGAAACTGGCTGCACAGTCCGGAAAGCTTCCTTGCGAAAGCGAGGAGGATAAATAATGGATTCTCTATGTGCGAAAAGCAGGAGGCAGCCTATAACTTATGGTTGCCTCCTGCTTTTATTAGAATGATTGGTATCAGGGCTGGTAAGGAACGTCACTTGTTCAGCTTGCACAGCCGGTTCCGCTCTGCCAGCTGCGCTGCTGCGCGTTTGATCAGCACCTTCGCACTTTCGGTGTCATTGTCGAGAACGGCCCGCTCCAGCTCGTCCATGCAGGCGGCAAGCTCATGTTCAGCGTCCTTCGTCGCATTATTTGTCACAGGGTCACTGTATCGGAACGCGTCGGAAAGCTTCTGCGCATCTGCCTTCAGCGCTGCATCCTCACAGCGAGAAACCAGCGCGGCTGCACGGGATTGCAGTGCGCGCATAGCGGCCACATCGGTTTTGAGCTGCGCGTCCTGCCGCTCGACCTCGTCGCGCATTGCATCCGCAGCAATGACGCCAACGGCAGCGGCAGCCAACAGCAGTACAAAAACAATGCCTGCGATCCATGCTGCGCAGAATTTTGCGATTGCCATGAACAAAAAGCTCAACGCGATTTGCACGATCAAATACACGACACCAATACGCGCGATTGGAAAACCGTAGAATTTGCTGCGCGCGTCCCTGCCCTTTGTAAACGACAGTTTCAGCACATATAGCTGTACGCCGAACGCTGCCAGCGTGAACACCAGCGCCAGCCAGAACACAGCGGTCTTTGCAAACGGGATCACGAATGCCAGCAACAGATATGCGGCCAGCACAATGGCAAGAATCAGGATCGCCTGAAATTTTCCTTTGCTCTCTTTCATGCTTTTTCCTCCACTTCCTGAAGCTCGGCCAAAATTTCGCCCAGCCGCGCTTCTATTTCTCTGCGGCGCTTGCCGGAGAATAGACCCTTGAGCTGCGAAAGCTCCGTTTGCAGTTCATTCTGTTCGGCAAGAAGCGCCGCCCGTTTCTGTGCCCGGCGTTTGGCCTCCGCTTTTTCCTTTGCAATGCGCTCCGCTTTTGCATGTGCCGGCCCCTCAGCACGCTCCTGCTCCAGCGTGTCGATGCTGTTAAACAAGCGCCAGCCTGCAACATCAAAATCTTCGTTTGTCGTTAAAACGCGCCCATCACGGCACACCCCGACGATTGTCTGCTGAAATGGACCATAGCAGCGGATCATGATTACGTCTTTCCAATCGCTTACATCTGCATTGCCCAACGTAACAACTGTACCGTCTTTACGAAGCCCAACCAGATACTCATTACCCGCTATTGAAATGATGTCCTCCCATGGCAACTGCTTGGCACTAATAATAACGCCGTCTTTTCGGAGACCATATATTAGATATTCAACTTCAACTGCAGAAACAAGATCCTTCCAGTTATCAATACCACGCCTGACCTCGTCTGCCTGAAAGGGACATGCAACAGATCCGTCTTTCCTCAGACCAAGCAAAGACGATCCAACAGAGAGCTCCTTGATATTTTCCATATCGTTGTCTCTCAGAGACTCTCCTGTGCAAAGCACGGTGCCGTTTTTGCATAGAGCGATCGTTTCGTACCCCATACAGATAATCTTGATGACATTTGCCCAGCCGTCAATGTTACATTGTCCGTCATCGTTCCTGCCTGCAGCGATAAGCGTACCATCCTTTTTCAGTCCAACTGTGTGATAGTCTCCACAGGCAATCGCTGAAACATCCTGCCATTCAGTAACATTGCACTGTCCGTAATAATTGTCACCAACCGCCAAGACTGTTCCATCTGCACGCAGACCAACTGTAAAGCCTGCTCCGCACGCGACAGCAGTGATGTCCGTCCATGTGCGTACATCGCATTGCCCATCTGTGTTATTCCCAGTGGCCAGCACATGACCATCGGCGCAGACTCCTACCAGATGATTGCCGAGTATGCTGTTTGCCATTCCAATCAAATTGCCAGTTTTCAAGGAGAGTGCTCTGCGGTTTCTTTCTAATTCGACTGCGTTTTCTGCATTATGTATGAATTGAGCTTTTAGATTCCCACTGCGCTCATCCATCCATATGCGCATGGTATCCGTTGGATATTGTTCGGCGTGACGGATATTTGCATCGTCTATGATTGTACTCTTCGGATCGATGTATGCAGCGTGGAGATCTTCCAAAGAAGTGATCCAGTGCGATGCCATCGCAGCGAGCAGATATGCCGTCCCACACTCCGGGTCGATTTCCAGAACTTTTTCGAGCAGTTCGCGGACCTTTTTCCAGTTCTTCTCCGCACAGCACATCTCCGCACGCCTGAGGAGGCTTTCTTTCGTTGCCGCGCCCTCGACCTGTACCTTGCCGGTGACCTCGACTGTGCCCTCGACCTTGACCGTGCCCTTGATCTCCTGAATTTTTGCCTTGGCCCACTCGGTGGAATACTCCATACCGCACGAATCGCACTCGAAGATGCCGCCGGGTTTGCCGATCAACTTACCGCCGCAGATCTCACATTCCAGCTTCGCCGCCATTTATGATTCCTCCTTCTTCCGCCCGCAGTTCGGGCAGAAGTTTGTCATAATATCCTTCGTACCGCAATCCGGGCAGATCCAGCCGTGTTTTTCTTCCGGCTTCCGCGCACCGCAGTTGGGGCAGAACTTGCTCAGAATATCTTTTGTGCCGCATTCTGGGCAAGTCCAGCCGCTTGGTTCTTCTGGCTTCTTTGCACCGCAATTCGGGCAGAATCTGCTCTGGATGTTCTTCGTGCCGCACTGCGCGCAGTCCCAACCGATTTTCACTTCAGGCTTTCTGCCGCCGCAGTCGGGGCAGAAGTTCGTAGTGATATTCTTGTGACCGCACGCCGGGCAATCCCAGCCGCCTGCGACGGCTGCGCCGACTGCCGCGCCCATCTGCGCAGCGTCCTGCGTCATGGGATTCAGCGCGTCCTTCGTCATGCCGATGACACTGCCCATCGCGCCGAGGCTCACGCCAAGCCCCGCGAGGTCGCCCAGCGCGCCCGCGGCGTTCGCTCCGCCGCCAAGTCCGTTTTTCATCGCTTCCAGGCCGACCTGCCGGGACGTTTCCTGCTGATAGGTGTAGCCCTTCATACGCATTTCGGCGGCTTCCGCCTCAGCCTGCATTCGGTATGCCTCTGCCTCTGCCTGCTTTTGAATCTTGAGCGCTTCTGCCTCGCCCTGTGCGCCGATGATCTTCATCCGCGCCGCCGTCTGCGCTTCGACGGCCTTGCGGTCTGCCGCTGCTTCCGCCTCGGCCTTGCGGATCCCCTCCTGCCGGACAAGCAGATACTGTTCGGCGTACTGCTCCTTCATGCGGCGGAAATTCGGGTCGTCGTCCGGCGTTACGATGCGGCTGACGTAGAACTCTGGCATCGTCAGGCCGTACTCATCCAGCGCGGCATTGATCCGCTCGCGCAGCGCACCAGAGAGTGCCATGAGGTGCTCGTCGATCTCCAGAATGTTGATCGCATTTTCCTTGATCGTCTGCGCGAGGTAGCTCTTGACCTGCGTCATGACCATCGAACGGAAGAAGCCCTTGCCGTTTCCGATGCCGAGCAGCTGCTCCTGCCCAAGCCCGCCCGTCGTGCCGACAACCTTGAGTAACAGCTTGCGCGAATCGGTCACGCGAATATTAAATTCGCCCGACGCGCCGATCTCGATATGTAAGCCGGAGGCAGGGTCAAACAGACGCACCTTGCTGTCCGTGCCCCACTTGACGCCCATCTGCGTGGCGAGGTTGACAAAGTAGACCTCGGAATGGAACGTGCCCTCGGTGTCGGTCGGGAGCTTGTAGATCTTCTCCAGCAGCGGCAGCTGCTGTGTTTGCAGCGTGTAGCGCCCCGCGCCAAAGAGGTCGAGCGCCTGTCCGTCGCGGAAGAAAATGGCCTCCTGGCTTTCGTGGACGATCAGCTGCGAACCGAAGTTGAAGTCCTCGATCGGGTGCTTCCAGACAAGCGTTTCGTTGTCACCCTCATATTTGATGATGCTGGCAAGGCCGTCCTTTTTGATCTTCTCGGTCGCGACCCGCTCGGCAACGTCATTGACACAGTCGCAGACCGGGCAGGTGTAGGTCGCGGCAGCCTTGCTGGTACGCAGGCGAATACCGCACTGCGCGCAGGAAAACTCCACAGTGTTGGACTGCTCCGCCAGCGTGTTGATCGGCTCATGGCAGACCGGGCAAAGTGCCTTTTCGCCCTTGGACTGGTCGAACACGACCATGTTCCCACAGTGTGGACACTCCCGCCCTGCCAGTTTGTCCGTGCGCACGTTGATCGTATAGCCGCACGCGCAGTCGATCTTCTTCCGCGCAAAAAAGCCTGTCTTGGCCTCCGCAAATTTCCCACAGTTGGGACATTCAATCACAAATTTGGACATATATGTACCTCTTTTCAAGCAAGTGCAAGTATTTTTTCTTTGGATTTTTTCTTGCTTTTCTGCTTTTTCCACGACTCAGGTTTTTCAACCAATTCAATCCATTTTAATAGTGTTTTTTCGCGGAGCCTGATTCTCGCCTTTAGCATATTGTCCTTTCTATTCTCAAGACAATATATTCTTTTTTGCCCAGTTCCTGAAACCGAAAAAGAACCATGCGCGAGAGCATTGCGAATAGCATAAAAAATAGTCTTTGTCTTTTTGAGGCCTGAATTCTCAATGAATAATACCATTTCAAAATTCAAATCATCCGCGTTGTAGCTTTGCTCTATTTGTGTGAAATTATCACTTTGAGCTACATCTACTGCTCGGTACATTAGCGCTCCAGAGGCACTTGCGTTCTTCATTTCAGATAGCAGTTTCCTCAAACGGCTGTCCGTAATACCTCTTTCTTCAAAAGATAACCCTCGTTGAGACACTCGTTTGCTACTTTTCTTTTGTGGAAAAATCACAGGGCAGTTAAATAGATAGAAGTTAATTATTTTCTGAAAATTTTTGCTTTGATATGGAATCTCAGAATGTTTATCCCACCAAGCCATATATATCCCCCTCTTATTTGTTTGGGAGTTTGATGTTCGTCCAGCTGGAAGCATTACACTTGTCATCGACGTTACCGCCAACAACGACCACGGTGCCGTCTGCTTTCAGGCCGACGGTATCCCACCCGCCAGCGTTCACCGCAACGATATCTTTCCAATCGGAGACATTGCATTGCCCATCGCCATTATTTCCTATGGCAACGACGGTTCCATCCGCTTTCAGACCGACCGTGTGAAAAGTCGCTGCATCAATTGCTATTATATCTGTCCAATCTGAAACGTCGCACTGACCATATTCATTAAAACCAACAGCAACCACGGTTCCATCCGCTTTCAGACCGACTGTGTGTTTGTATGTTGCCTTGATTGCTACAATATCTGTCCAATCAGAAACATCACATTGTCCATCCTTGTTATTGCCCGCGGCGACCACCGTTCCGTCTGCTTTCAGGCCGACCGTGTGATAGCTGCCAGCGCGAATCGCTGTAATGTCCGTCCAATCAGAAACATTGCATCGGCCATCATCGTTATAGCCCACGGCGACTACCGTGCCATCTGCCTTGAGACCGACCGTGTGATTCTCTCCTGCACTGATTGCAGTAATATCCGTCCAGTCGGCAACATCGCATTGGCCCAGGTCGTTGTCTCCTACAGCAACGACGGTTCCATTTGTTTTCAGGCCGACCGTGTGATAGCTGCCAGCGCGAATCGCTGTAATGTCCGTCCAATCAGAAGCATTGCATCGGCCATCATCGTTATAGCCCGCAGCAAGCACAGTCCCATCCGCTTTCAGGCCGACCGTATAGAGGAATCCTGCATCGATTGCCACAAGATTCGTCCAGTCGGCAACATCGCATTGCCCATACTCATTATTGCCGATGGCGACTGCAGTACCGTCCTCTTTCAGCGCAACGATATGATCGCTTTCCGCAATAATTGTAGGATCGTTGGAAGCTCTCAGCGCAAAGCTCCGCTCCAGCGCATCCTTATATCCGGCAATTCTTCCAAACGCAATGGAGGCTTCTGCGGTTTTTCCCTGCGCCAGAAGCTGCTCGGCTTCTATGTACGGGCAGTCTTGCGCACGCGCTGCCGCGTCCTGGTAGCCGCCCAGCGCTTCGAACGCCTCCGCAGCACCGTCGTAATCTCCGTTTGCAAGCAACGCTTCCGCATCAGCATATGCCTGTGCGTTTCTGGCCTCCTCTTCGGCTGCTTCTCTGGCAAGACGCTCGTTTTCCTGCTGTTCTTCGATTTGCGTGATTCTCTCTGCCGCGTCCTTGTAATCGCCTAACGCTGTAAACGCTTCGATTGCGCCGTCGTACTCTCCTACTGCTAGCATTTCTTCGGCCTTGGAATAGTTTGAAGATGGAATGATGACCTTAGTGATGAGCAGCACCACTGCAATAACAACCGTAGCCGCGCCGAGTGCGATTGTTGTAGTTCTTTTAGTCTTTGCAGCCGCTTTTTTCTGCTCCTGCGCCTCTTTCAGTCGCTGCGGGTGCTCTTTTTCCAGTCTTGCTTCAGTTTCCGTCAGGAATTTACGGTACTCCGCTGTGATTCTGGCTTTTTCCGCATCCTCATGCTTTTGCGCATCGGCGCGGAGCTTGTCCAGCGTCTGCGGAATATCCTCCGTGATCGTCTTGGCCTCGCTGGAAGCATACTTTGTGGCACGCATCAGCTCTTTGTCGGCGGCAAACTGCTCCTGTGCTTCCTCTGCACGCAGCGCGTAAAGGCTCGATGCCTCACAATATTCCAGATCAAACTCCAGCATCTGACGGATCTGATTCCCACTCAGGATCCCGGGCACTGTATATTTTTCCACACACGACGTGATAAAGGCCTCATCCGGTTCACACGCATCCGCGTTTTTTTCGTTGGGAGCATCGGCCTTCACGTCTTCGATATATGCGTCTGCGTAGACCTTTGCCGAACGGCACTGCACTCTGGCTAAGAATTTCCCCAAGTAAGCTGCACCGCATCTGGCATCCTGATTGAGCACCTGCTCAAAAAATTCATCGGCTTTTTCCCACTCGCCGTCTTCCAGCGCCATCTGCCCACGGTCGAGCAGCGCCTGCACGTTGCTGCCGCCCTCGTTATGTACCACGACGGTCTCTTTGACCGTCTCCGCCGCAGTTTCCTGCGGCTTTGCCGCGTCCACGACCTTCTTGACGCCCCGGATGAGGTCTTGAATAAAACCGATTTTGCCCATGTCCTGACTTTGCAGCATGCTGAGTTCTTCGGGCATATCATACGGATCCATATCGCGGTAGCAGGGGATGAGCAGACGGCTGCGGTCGGTGCGCATGAGCGCAAGATACCGGCTCCATTCATTTTTGACCCAGACAGCGTTCAGGTATTCCGGCTTCGTGCCGACCACAACCATGACCTTGGCCGAGTGCAGGGCGGCGAAGATGTACGGCTCGTATTCCTGCCCGAGCTTATCTTCCAGCGTGATGCGCGCGAAGAAGACCTTATAGCCCGCGTCGGTGAGCTGATAATAAATGTCCTGCGCCAGCGCGGAATCCTTTGTCCGTTTGCCGTTCTCGTCAGACTCTTTATAACAGATGAACACGTCAAACGGCGTTTCCTTCTGCGAGATCGCCAGAATGTCCTTTTGCAGCGCGGCAATGCGCTGCGCTTCTTTTTCGTACAGGCTCCGTGCCACACCGTCGGAGTATTTGCGCGCGGCCTGATAGTCCACATCGTTCAGAATGCTGTCAAAGCTCGCGCGGTGACAAGTCGGGATGCGTTCGCCGGAGGCCGGATCCTGCACATACTCGATGCCGTACCGGCAGAGCAGCAGATTCCAGTGCGCCTCGGCATCCGCATCGTTTTCGCCGATCAGCCGCTCGTAGATCGCCGCAGCCTTGTCAAATTCGCCATTCCGCCGCAGATGCGTGCCGCGGTTGAACAGGCTCAGCCGCTGGTCGTCGTCCGTCTTCGGCAGCGTCATCGTGCTGCCGCAGTATTCGCACGTTCCAAACGTCTTGTCCGCAGAGATTTCGATGTCCCCGCCGCACATTTTGCATTTAATGATCGCCATCTTCTCATCCTTCTTTCTCTATCAGTTGGGGAGTTTGATGTCTTTCCAGCCGGAGACGTCGCATTGACCAGACTCGTTATCGTCTACCGCAACCACGGTTCCATCTGCTTTCAGGCCAACTGTATGAAAGTACCCGGCATCAATGGCGACAATATCCGTCCAGTCAGAAACGTCACATTGGCCGTCTTCGTTGTCGCCGACAGCAACCACAGTTCCGTTTGCTCTCAGACCGACCGTGTGGAAGTCCCCTGTGCTGATGGCCACAATGTCGGTCCAGTCAGAAACGTCGCATTGGCCATCATTGCTCCATCCAACAGCCACTACGGTTCCATCTGCTTTCAGCCCGACTGTGCGGAAAGTCCTTGCGTTGATGGCTACAATATCGGTCCAATCGGAAACGTCACATTCGTCATACTCATTAGAACCGATTGCAACTACGGTTCCGTTCGCCTTCAGTCCAAACGTGCTCCACGTCCCTGCGCTGATGGCCACAATATCTGTCCAATCGGAAATATCGCATTCGCCTTCCAGGTTCTGGCCCACGGCCACTACGGTTCCGTTTGACTTCAGGCCAACTGTATGGGCCAGCCCTGTGCTGAGTGCCACAATATCTGTCCAGTTGGAAACATCCGCTTCGTCGCCATTGATATCGCTTGAACCAATTGCAGTTCCATCTATTTTTAGCGCAATTATGCTAGTTCCATTCGCTACAAGCGTTTTCCGATCAGCTATGGTATCCCACAGGGACATGCTCCGCTCTCGTGCGTCTTGGTAACCAGCACACTTACCAAACGAAATGGCCGCTTTCTTCACGTCCCCCGCAGCCAGCAGTTTTTCGGCCTTAGAATAGTTCACAGGCGGAAGAATAACATTTACAGTAAACAATACTGCGGCAGTCACAATACCAGCCACAATAGCAGCCAGAATCCCGGCCTTTTTCGCTGTGGCCTTTACTTTGCGCCGTCGGAAGATTTCTGCTTTCCTTGCGTCCTCTGCCTCTTTCAGCCGCTGAGGGTGCTCCTTTTCAAGTTCGGCTTCGGTTTTCGTCAGGAAGTCGCGGTAGTTTGCCGTGATCGCGGCGCACTCGACTTTTTCGCGCTGCTGCGCATCCCGCCGCAGCGTATCCAGCGTCTGCGGAATGCCATCCATAATCGTCTTTGCTTCACTGGAGACATACTTTACGGCGCGCATCAGATCTTTATCGGCAGCAAGCTGCATACGGGCTTTTTCGGCGATTTCCGCATAATAGTCCGACGTTTTACAATATCCCAGATCAAATTTCAGCATCTGGCGGATCTCGTTTTCGCTCAAAATTCCAGGCACCGTATATTTTTCCATACATGACGAGACAAAGACGGTATCTTCTTCGCAAGCATAGGCATTCTTCTTGCTGGGAACTTTGACTTTTGCATTTCCGATAAACGCATCCACACAGGCTTTTGCCGAACGAGACTGCGTCCTGACTAAGAACTTCCCCAGATACGCCGCGCCGCACTCCGCGTCCTGATTGAGTACCTGCTCAAAGAACTCGTCTGCCTTGCCCCACTCGCCGTCCTCCAGCGCCATATTGCCGCGCTTGAGCAGGGCCTGCACGTTGCTGCCGCCCTCGTTATGTACCACGACGGTCTCTTTGACCGTTTCTTTCGCAGCCTCCTGCGGCTTGCCCGCGTCGATCACTTTTTTGACGCCGCGGATCAGATCCTGCATGAAGCCGATCTTGCTCATATCATAGCTTTGCAGCACAGACAGTGCCTCCGGCAGATCATACGGATCCATATCGCGGTAGCACGGCAGAAGCAGCTTGCTTCTGTCCTTTTTCATCATGGACAGGAATCGGCTCCATTCGTTCTTGACCCAAACGGCGTTAAAATGCTCCGGCTTCGTGCCGATCACGACCATGACCTTCGCGGAGTTCAGCGCCGCAAAGATATACGGCTCGTATTCCGTGCCTGCCTTATCTTCCAGTGTGATGCGCGCAAAGAACACACGGTAGCCCTGCTCTGTCAGCTCGTAGTAGACCTCCTGCACCATCAGACTATCGCGCGTGCGCTGACCGTCCTCACCGGTCTCCTTGTAGCAGAGGAAGACGTCGAACGGCTGTTCATTCTGCGACGTGGCAAGAATGCCGCGCTGCACCTCGGCGATCTTTGCCGCATCCTTCTGATACTGGCGGCGGGTGATGCCGTCGGAATGCTCGACTGCGGCCAGATAGTCCACGTCCTCCAGGAAGCTGTCGAAGCTCGCACGGTGGCACGTCGGTAGCCACTCATACGTTGCCGGATCTTCCACATATTCGATACCGAACCTGCACAGCGCACAGCACCAGTGCGCCTCAGCGTCGTTGTCGTCCTCGGCAACGATCCGCTCATACACGGCCAGCGCCTTGTCAAACTCGCCGCTGCGCCGGAAATGATTGCCGCGGTTAAACGCCGCCGCCCGCTGCTCGTCATCTACTTTGGGCAGCGTCATCGTGCTGCCGCAGTATTCGCACGTCCCAAACGTCTTGTCAGGCGAGATCTCAATATCCCCACCACACATTTTACACTTGATGATTGCCATTCTTTTCTCCCTCTTTCGGTTTTATTTGGAACCCCTATCAAGATGATTTAATGCAAACTCCATGCAGAGTGTTAAAACTTCATTTCTTGTCCGACCTGTATCGGCCGCAATCGTGTCAATTTCCTGTAGCATGTCGCGTGGCAATCGCATGGAAATGACGGCAGATTCACCAATGTATTTTTTTACTGGAATTTCTAAACGCGGTTCATCCAAATAGCATCACCCCTTTATTTACCATCGTACTACAAATGTATTCTTTGCGCAAGCCTTTTCAAAAAATAATATGGATTTACCGTTTTAACCACTGCGTAAATTCCCTCTGCGAGATCTCGCTGTTTTCGCACTTCTCTTTTTCCTTCTGCGCTTCCTTGCTCCACGCAGAGAATGCCTCTTGCGAGATCTTGCCCGCGCGGATCCATGCGAAGCGGCGTTTATATTCGCGGCGGTAGATTTTCAGCAGTTCGTCCTGCGCGTGACTTTGCAGATACTGCCGCATCGCGCCGACCTCTTTGCAGGTGCGGCCGCGGCTATCGAACACACGGCTGCAATATTCTGTACTGCCGTGAACGGTGAGCGCAAAATATTTGCCGCAGTTTTTGCAGGTGCGCATAGCGATTCTTTGCCGGATGCACTCGCGCAGGGAAAAGTCGATCAGGTCGTACATGCTTTCCGGATAAAGCACTTCGGTGAACTGCTTTTCGCCCACAAACTCAAACGAAATTTTCATCGGCTGAAAGTCAAATTTCTGTAAAGACGGTGCCTGCTCATACGCCTGCACCCGCACGGAAAAGTCCACGTCGGTGATACTTGCGTCCAGTACCGTTTGAAACAGACGCAGAGTTTGTTGCTGCATGATCGCCAGATTGCTCGGAACGTGCGCCAGCTCCCTGTGCGGCAAAAGTCTCGTCGGATTTTTACAATCCGGTGTTGCCTGCGCCAGACGATCACTCCAATCCAGCCACAGGTAGAAAAAATACGGATGCTCGTCCTTGAAGTTGTCCAGAAGATTCTGCACCGGCTTCAGGCACTTTGTGTCCCGCGTCTGATAAAATTCCATCAGCGCACGATCGGCTTCATGAAAGCGCGGTTCCCACGAATTGATATCATAATACACGAACGACAGCAGACTGTCCGGAAACGGGCGGTCTGCTATTTTTATGACGTACTCGGCGTCGCCTTCCTTGCACTCCAAAGTTTCCGCGCCGTCCAGAAGATAAAATTTGCACTGAAAATCAGACATGGCTGCACCTCAAAATAGATTTATAGAAATTTATATTATAAATTAGTCTTGACAATAGTTTGGGATTATGTTAGTCTAAAAATAGAAAACAAATCTATTTGCTAATTATAAGTCTAAATCATGAGACACAGAATGTCAATAGCAAACGGAAAGGAAGTGAAAAAATGACCAAACTGGAAACCATCACAGCGGAAGATCTGCAAAACAGGACATATGAACCGACGCACTTTCTGGTAGATGAGC
>ENA-ORSI01002388-ORSI01002388.1-human-gut-metagenome-genome-assembly--contig:-NODE-2388-length-13701-cov-3.010992_pt1 | contig 13701 bp, 13 predicted proteins | sample MGYA00242187_ERZ509154 | MGnify/ENA primary metagenome ERZ509154 (study PRJEB26280, sample SAMEA2338627) | human gut metagenome | biome: human gut; feature: human-associated habitat; material: faeces...
GGGAGTAGTTGATACCCTCTGCCTTGCACTGCGCGGAGATGCGGGTGATCCAGAGAGAACGGAAATCTCTCTTTTTGAGCTTTCTGCCGGCAAATGCATAATTACCGCTCTTGAGAACGGCCTGCTTCGCCATTTTGAAATGCTTGCTCTTTGCGCCCCAGTAACCCTTGGCGAGTTTGAGCATTTTATTTCTTCTTTTTCTGGTGGCAAGTGCGCCTTTGATTCGAGCCATTTTTCAAAACCTCCGATTATTGATAAGGAAGGAGTCTCTTCAGATCGTCCATGCGTGCGTTGCTGACATATGCAGCCTTGCGAAGAGATCTCATGCGCTTGGTGTTTTTAAGACCGGTCTTGTGACGACGGCCGGGATGGCCCATTTTGACCTTGCCCGTTCCGGTGAACGAAAAGCGCTTTGCGGAAGCCTTGTGCGTCTTGATTTTTCCCATGATTATTGGTCCTTTCGGTTATTTTGTCTTTTTCGGTGCGAGTATCATCGTCATATTTCTTCCGTCGAGCACAGCGGGCTTTTCAATGGAAGCTGCTTCGCCGCAGCCTGCGGCAAAGCGGTCGAGAAGCTGGGCGCCGAGTTCGGTATGCGCCATTTCCCTGCCGAAGAATTTAACGATGACCTTCACTTTATTGCCCTGATAAAGGAACCTCAGCGCGTGATTGAGCTTTGTGTTGAAATCGTGCGTGTCGATGCGGCATTTGAGCTGAATTTCTTTCAGTTCGATGACCTGACGCTTCTTGCGCTGTTCTTTTTCGCGCTTTTCCTTTTCGAAGCGGAATTTGCCGTAATCCATTATCTTGCAGACAGGCGGAACCGAATCCGGTGCGATCTGGACAAGATCAAGTTCGGCTTCGTTTGCGAGGCGGAACGCTTCGGCAAGCTTCATAACGCCGAGCTGGGTACCGTCCGCGCCGATAACGCGAACCTCGTTTGCTCTTATTTCTTCGTTTATGAGGGAAGAAGATTTAGCGGCGATGAGAGGACACCTCCAAAAATAATTTACAAAAAGAAAATGCAAAGCGCACACACCGCTTTGCACAGCCAAAACCGCCCCCTGAAGGCATACGCCCGCGTGGGTGAAACAGATATTGACCGCGCACGTCCAAGCCGTGAGGGTGAGAGCATTTGCCCTTCTTCTTTGTGCAACGGTGATTTTACCACATCCGTGCGGCATTGTCAATAGCTTTTTTGCACTTTTTCCGCAAAACCGAATATACTTCCGAATGAAAGGAGTTTACACCTATGCCAATGCTTTTTTTGAGCCCGTCCACCCAGGAATACAATATGTATTACGACGGTTCGGGCAGCGAAGAATACTACATGAACCTGATTGCCGACATGATGGAGCCCTATCTGAGCGCAAGCGGCATCACCTACGGAAGAAACAACCCGGCGGGGACTGTCGGCGATTCGGTGCGGCTTTCCAACGCGGGCAACTATTCGCTGCATCTTGCCATCCATTCCAATGCCTCCGGCAGCGCGAATTACGGCGGTCAGACAGGAAGCGACGTTTACTATTACCCCACGAGCGCAAACGGTCTGCGCGCGGCGGAAATCATCGTAAGAAATCTGAAAACCATTTACCCGCAGCCGGAAAAGGTGCGCGCCGTCGCCACGACACGGCTTTATGAGCTGAACAATTCCCGCGCGCCCGCAGTGCTTGTCGAGCTTGCATATCACGACAACGCAAGCGATGCCGAATGGATCAAAAGCAATCTGCCGCAGATCGCGCGGAACCTTTCGCTTTCAGTCGCGGAATACTTCGGTCTGGCACTCGCGGAGCCGAGCGCCGTTCCGAACGCGACCGCCGTCACCCAGGGCGGGCGGCTGAATATCCGCGAAGCTCCGGATATAAGCGCCGTTATACTCGGCCAGATACCCAACGGCGCGAGGATTACCGTAAACGGGCAGCAGGGCGAATGGTATCTTGTCAATTACAACGGAATAAACGGTTACAGCTACGGCGAATACATTCGGTTTGACTGAACCGCCGCAGGAAAAAAGCACACCCGCAGTTCGGGTGTGCTTTTGCTTTGTCTATTTCAATGCGCCGTCGATAAAAGCATCCAGTTCGGCTTTGGGCATATAGCCGACCGTCTTTGCGACACTTTTGCCGCCCTTCAGGATAACGACGGTGGGTATGCTCGAAACGCCGAATTCGTTCGCAAGCAGGATCTCCTCATCCACATTGACCTTGCCTACCTTTATTTTACCCTCGCGTTCCGCAGCGACCTCTTCCACCACCGGCGAAAGCATACGGCAGGGGCCGCACCATTCCGCCCAGAAATCGAGCAGGACAGGGATATCGCTTTCGAGCACTTCTGATTTGAAATTATCGTTTGTTATCTTCATTTTCGGGTCCTCCTTCTTTGGATTTATAATAAAGCATACAATGGCAGAAGCCTTCGAAATCCGGATCGGCTATCTGCCGGCGGAATTCCTCGCACATACATTTGTATTCCGGTGTGCGTTCGCGGCGGCAGGGGCAGTAACCGCCCGTGCGCCGAAGTCCTTCCTTTACGGCATCGACAATTTCCCTGTTCGGGTTAAGCGTTATTTTCATCGGCTCACCTCCGCTCATACAGCGTGCGTTTCAGTCGGTATCCTCCCCGCCCTGCGCGGGAATATCCTGCCCGGGGTCATCCGGGTCTGTCGGCGTGCCGGAATTATCGCGGCGGAGCGGATTGAGATGTTCGGTACAAACGCGGTTGTACGGCTTATCCGAAGCATACCCGAACGCGTATTCGTTGGAAAGCAGCTTCTGGAAGAAGGGGTATTTCGTATCCGAGGGATAAATATAGCCCGCGGGCACTTCTATATAAACGCTCTGCGCATCCTTTACATAGACCTTGCCTTCCAGATTTCTTGCGCCGATATTCATTTTGCGGAATCCGTATTCTTCCAGATTTGCCTCCGGGCAGGTGCAGCCGTCCAGGCAGAGCGCCTTTGTGACGGTATCCCAGCTGCACATGATGTGAACATCGCAGGTTTCCGTCGGGATATCCTCCACGCGGAAGGTGCCCTTTGCAATGCAGCTCATCCCGCCGCAGACAGTGGCGTTGAAATCCTTGCGGCAGGCGTCTGTCGCCAGTTTGCCGGAAAGCGTGCAGTATTCGACATTGCGTACAACGCCGGCATCGTCGGTGCTGCCGTTGCGGCGGTAATAGAACTGGGATTCAAACGGTGTGCCGTTCTTTGTCCAGGCGGAATATATCTCGTCGAAAACGCTGTTCCAAAGCTGTGCGGCACAGTTGCCTCCGGTGGTGATGACCTTGTTGTTGTCATAGCCATACCATGTGCAGCCGATAAGATCGGGCGTATATCCGCAGTAATAAACGTCCTTTTTGTCCGTCGTCGTGCCGGTCTTGCCCGCCGTTTGCAGCGTTGCGCCGTTGCTGTTGTATTTGCGGTAGAAGTTCACCCTGCCGCTCGCCGTGCCGTAGGGGCCGTTGACAACGCGTTCGAGCATATCCGTCATTATCGCGCAGGTGGATTCCTCGTACTGCTTTTCGAGCGGAAGATCGCGGTTGTCGAGAAGGACATTGCCCTTGTTGTCCAGAACGTATTTGTAGGTATGTGCTTCGATACGATATCCCTTGTTTGCAAGCGTTGCATATGCCTGCGTATGCTCGCGCACGGTGACACCGTATGTCATACCGCCGAGCGCAAGCGGCGAATAGTTGATATCCGAAACAACGCTCCCGTCCGCAAGCGTTTTGGAGGCGACAAGTGTCGTATACCCGCTTTGGACAAGGTTATTGTAAACATTGCTCAGCCCGAGCAGCTCGCAGGTGCGCACCGCAACGGTATTGAGCGAAAGCTGTATCGCAACATCGAAGGACATCAGCCCGCGTAAGGTTCTGTCCGAGTTGCGGGGCCAATAGCTTCCGTTGCGCAGCATCGGCGGGATATCGTCCACCGGCGTGCCGAAATTGTAAAGCCCGGTATCTATCGCATATGCGTAAAGCGAGACCGGCTTGATGGAGGAGCCGCACTGGCGCCGGCTCTGCGTTGCGCGGTTCAGCCCGCGGCTTTCGCGCTTTTCGCCCAATCCGCCGACAATGCCGACAATTTCGCCGGTAGACGGCCGCATAACGACCATTGCCGATTGCGCCTGCATACCGTTTGACTGCGGCCAATAGGAACTGTCGGTATAAACCTTTTCAATGCTTTCCTGCACCGTGGGATCAAGGCAGGTAACGACCCTCAGGCCGCCGGAATAGAGCATTTTGGATGCCGTGGTCTTGTCATAGCCGTATTTTTCCATAAGGTCGGCGGAAACGTCATCCATAACGGCATCTATATAATATGAATGTATCTTTGTTCCGTATACCTCCTCGGTGTCGTCCTTATCCTGCTTTAAGGTTATGGGCGCATCGTAGGCTTCCAGGAACTGCTCCTCGCTGATCTTGCCCTGTTCGAGCATGAGCTTAAGCACAAGGTTTCTGCGCGTGAGGTTGTTTTTAGGGTTGCTGATCGGATCGTAATGCACCGGCCATTTGCCGATAGCGGCAATGGAAGCGCATTCCGCAAGTGTAAGATCGTTCAGCTCTTTGCCGAAATATGTCTGTGCCGCGACACGGACACCGTAGGAATGGTGGGAAAGATATATTGTATTGAGGTACATCTCGAGTATGTCCTCTTTTGTATACTTCTTTTCCACATTGAAGGCGCGGAGTATCTCCTGCACCTTGCGCTGCACGGTGACCTGGTTTTCCTGGCTGACGTTTTTAATAAGCTGCTGTGTTATGGTCGAACCGCCGCCGTAGCTGGAGCTTGTCGGGATAAAGAAATTATATATCGCCGAAGCCGTACGGGTGAAGTCCACGCCGCCGTGTTCCCAGAAGCGCTGATCCTCCACGGCTATATATGCGTCGATAAGCAGCTTCGGGATATCCTTGTATTCCGCCCAAAGCCGGTTTTCGCCGCTTTCGAGCGTATCCTCCTCCAGCTGTATCTCGTTCCCTTCGGAATCGGTATAATACAGCTCCGTGGAAAGCGAAGAACCGAATTTGAGGTTATCCAGCCCCTTGTAGTTCGGGTCGACATTGTCCTTGATATACATTATGAATGTAAGCGCGACGACCGTCCCCGTGATGATCCCTATCGCAAGCAGCGTAAAAAGGATATTCAGCGTGTAGGTGAGCACCTTTCGGACGACGAACCACACCCCTTTTGCGGTGTTTTTTGCCGCTGCGGAGGTCTTTGTGCTCTTTTTTTCGCCGCCGGAGCGCGGCTTTTTAACGGAATCGAACATTTTTGTCCTTCCGCCGTCGCTTTTCCGCTGCTTCGGCGCGGCGGGAACAAAACTTTTTGTTTCCGTATTGCCCGTGCCCTTTTCCTTCATTGCCATATAAGCTCCTTTCCGTCACCTGACGGCGACGTTGGCTTCGCCCATTATCGTTTTCAACTTACCGACGGATGCTTCGCCCGCATCCGTGCTTTTGCCGCGCACGGCGCAAAGCCGATGCTCCCGCTCGAAATAAACGATTATCCTTGCGTTCCCGCCGAACGTTTCGGCGGTCGCCAGTGCATCGTCGAGCCGTGCGGCGTTTTCCGCCGTAACTTTGATATAAACCGATTTCTTCTGTTCCTCCGTGCTGCCTGTACCGGCGGCGGGTGGCTCGGTCGGTTTGTATACGCTCTTCAGAAGCATTCCGATATGCTCGGCGGATGCCTCGCCCGGCTGCTCGCGCAGCTCCGGGCTGCCCTCGAAGACAAGTACGCTTCCTTCCTCGAGCAGCGCCCCATACGCGATAAGCGTTTTCGGGAAAACGGTTATCTCGAGCTCGCCGCAGTCATCCTCCGCCGTCACAAACGCCATTATATCATTTTTCTTTGTAACTTTTGTGCGCTTATTTGTTACAAGTCCTACAAATTTTATCGTATCCCGCTTTGTGATCTCGCCGGATTCCAGCCCGTGCCGTATTTGCGGACTGTTCAGCGCACCGAGTTCCTTTATAGCCCCGGAAAAGCCGTCCAGCGGGTGACCGGAAAAGTACAGCCCGGTGCTTTCCTTTTCGCCGGAAAGCATTGCCGCGCGGGAAAGCTCCGGAATATCCGCCGCCGGGAAGACAAATGCCGCCTCGTCGCCCGCACCGCCGAAAAGACTCTGCTGCCCTTCGGAATTGCGCCCGCGTTCCCGCGTGACGGTTTCCAGCGCCTTCTGCATCCCCGCGACAAGCCTGCTGCGCTTTATGCCGAAGCAATCGAGCGCCCCCGCCAGCGCGAGCGATTCGAAAGCCTTTGCGTTGCCGCTGCCGCCGACACGCTCCAAAAGCGATTCCACGGAGGAAAAGCCCTTTTCCCCGCGGGAAGCGATGATCCTTTCGGCAAAAAGCCCGCCTACGTTTTTTATCGCCGCAAGCCCGAACCGGATCCCTTCGCCCTCCGGCGAAAAGCCGGTCATGCTGCGGTTCACGCAGGGCGGAAGCAGCGGGATCCCCATTTCCGCGCAGTCGGATATATATTCCCCGACCTTTTCGTTATAGCCCATAACGGTATTGAGCAGCGCGCACATATATTCACGCGGGTAATGCGCCTTCAGATACGCCGTGCGGTATGCGACAACGGCATAAGCCGCGGCGTGGCTCTTGTTAAAGGCATATTTCGCGAACTCGCTCATCGTATCAAATACCTTTTCGGCGACTTCGCGCGTGTTTCCGTTTGCCAGAGCGCCCGAAACAAAGCTTTCGCGCTCCTTTTCCATTACCTCCGGCTTTTTCTTTGCCATTGCGCGGCGGACTATATCGGCGTGACCGTAGGTATACCCCGCCATAACTCGGCAGACCTGCATGACCTGCTCCTGATAAAGCATCACTCCGCAGGTTGTTCCGAGTATCCCGCGCAGGCAGGGCGCGGCGTATTCCGTCCCCTCCGGGTCGGCACGGTTTTTAAGGAATGTGTCGATCGACATTGCCGGCCCCGGGCGGTAAAGCGATATCACGGAGATGATATCCTCCAGATCGCGCGGCTTTAATCGCACAAGAAGATTACGCATCCCCTCGCTTTCGAGCTGGAACAGCCCGACGGAGCGCCCGCGCGAAAGCAGATCATATGTCGCCGCATCGTCATACGGAATATTTTCCGCCGAAAATCCGGGTACGCTCCTGCATATTTCGGCTTCGGCATTGCGGATGATCGTCAGGAACCGCAGCCCGAGAAAATCTATTTTCAGCAGCCCGAGCGAGGCGACGGAGTTCATCGTGAACTGTGTCACGACGGTTTCGTCGTTCTTCGCAAGCGGAAGGTAGTTTACAAGCGGTTCGTCGGTAATAACGACTCCGGTCGCATGGGTGGAGGAATTGCGCGGACGCCCCTCCAGCTTCATGGCGTAGTCGATAAGCTTTTTTGCCTGCGGATCGTTTTCGGCGCGGCTCTTCAGCTCCGGCGGCAAGCGCCTCCGCAAGCGTGACACCGCCGTACCGCGGGATCATTTTCGCAAGCTCGTCCACCGCCGCATAGCTCATACCGAGCGCACGCCCGGCATCGCGCACCGCCTGACGGCAGGCAAGCGTACCGAAGGTTATTATCTGCGCGACATGGTTAGCCCCGTATTTTGCGGTGACGTATTCTATGACCTCGCCGCGGCGTTCGTCGCAGAAATCTATATCGAAATCCGGCATACTGACCCGTTCCGGGTTCAGAAACCGTTCGAAAAGCAGTCCGTAGCGGATCGGATCCACCCGCGTTATACCGAGAAGATATGCGCAAAGGCTGCCCACGCCGCTCCCTCTCCCGGGGCCGACGGGTATCGAACGCGAACGGGCATAATTTACGAAATCCCAGACAATAAGGTAATAATCGTTGAAACCCATTCCGCCGATGACCGAAAGCTCGTATTTCATCCGCTCGCTGTATGCCGCCTCATCCGGGATCGCTCCGCTGCGCAAAAGCGTGTCGAACCCGTCCGCGCACAGCTTTTTCAGGTACGAATCGGCATTGTACGGCGCGGGAACGCGGTAAGCGGGCAGGTGCATCGTTTCGAAATCGAAGTCGAAATCGCACTCGTCGGCTATGCGGACGGTGTTTTCCGTCGCCTCCGGGATATCCGCAAACAGCGATTCCATTTCGGATGAGGATTTAATATAATGCTCGCTCCCCTGCATCCCGAACCCGGTATCCTCCACCGTATTGCCGGTGGCGATCGCCGAAAGCAGCTTCTGAACGGGCGCATCGGCGCGTGTCGTGTAATGGACGTCGTTCGTTGCGACGAGAGGGATCCCCAGCTCGCGCGAAAAATTGACAAGCGCGGCATTGACTTCACGCTGTCCTTCGATCCCGTGGCGCTGTAATTCGAAATAAAAATGCCTGCCGAAAATCTCTTTATAAACAAGTGCACGCTCCCGTGCGAGCGACATATCGCGCGCAAGTATCGCCTTCGGCACGGCGCCGGAAATGCAGCCCGAAAGCGCGGTAAGCCCTTCGGAATGGCGGCGCAGCGTTTCGAGATCGGTTCTCGGCTTGCGGTAAAAGCCCTGTGTGAACGCCTTGGAAACGATGGAGTTCAGGTTGCGGTAGCCCTCCGCGTTCCGCACGAGCAGCGTCAGATGGAAATAATCCGAATCGAGCAGCCTGTCCTTTTGCTCCATGGAGCGCGGCGCGACATATACCTCGCACCCGATGATCGGCTTTATGCCCTTTTCGCGGCAGCTTTTATAAAAATCCACCGCACCGTACATAACGCCGTGGTCGGTTATCGCAACCGCACTCTGCCCTGCCCTTATAACGGCATCCGGGATATCGCTCACCCGGCATTCGCCGTCCAGCAGGCTGTATTCGGTGTGAAGGTGCAGATGTACGAAACCCATTGTTGATCCCTTTTTATGCTTTGAAGATTCAGCGTGTTTTGAGAAATTCCGCAAATTCGGTCAGCTTTTTCAGCCGATGGTTGATCCCGGATTTGCTCACCGGTTCGCGGAAGAGCTCGGCAAGCTTTGAAAGCGGCATATCCGGGTTTTCGAGCCGCAGCTCCGCGCATTCGCGCAGCTCGGGCGGAAGCTCGTTCATCGCACCGCGCTTTGCTATATACCGTATCGCCTCGCACTGCTCCGCCGAAGCGATGGCGGTGCGGTCGAGATTCGCCGTTTCGGCATTACAGATGCGGTTTGTATTGTTGCGCACATCCGACATGACCTTGCTGCTGATTATATCGAGCGCCGCCTTTGTCGCGCCGATGTAGGAAAGGAAATCCTCTATGCTTTCCCCGGCCTTGTAATACAGCACCGGCTTGCCGCGGCGCACCGAGCTTTTTGCGGGAAGCCCCGCGGACATCGCCGCCCCCGCGACGGCTTCCGCCGCGGCGGCATCCGGCAGCGAAAGCGAAAGCATGAAATTGCGCCCCGGCGCGGAAACCGAGCCGCACCTGACGAACACCCCGCGCAGATAATGCGCGGCATCCCTTTCGCACACCGGCGAAAACCGCAGCAGCCCCAGACCGCTTTCGTAAGCGGCACGGCAGCAGTCTCTTTTTATCTCCGCGGCCGAAAGGCTTTTCTTTATATCCGAAGAAAAGGACATGGTTACCTCCGAAGCTATCCGATCACGCGGATCTCGGGTTCGAGCATTATGCCGGTACGCTCGTAAACGGTATCCCTCACGAGCTTTATCAGCGCGATAACGTCGGAAGCCGTTGCGCCGCCCTTGTTCACGATAAACCCGGCGTGCTTTTCGGAAACATACGCGCCGCCGACGGAAACGCCTTTCAGACCGCATTGCTCGATCAGTGCGCCGGCGTAATGCCCCTCCGGGCGTTTGAAGGCGCTGCCGCAGCTCGGGTATTCGAGCGGCTGCTTCTGCCTGCGGGCACGCATGAAGCCCTCCGCCTTTTCGCGTATCGCGCCGCTTTCGCCGGGCGTGCCGGCAAATTCGGCGGAAAGAAGTATATATCCGTTTTGCGCAAGAACGCTTTTACGGTAGCCGAAATCCATTTTGCCCTTTTCGAGCGTGACTTCGCGGAGCTCCTTATCCAGAAATACTCCGCGCAGGAAAATACCGCTTATTTCCCCGCCGTAAGCGCCCGCGTTCATAAAAATACCGCCGCCGACCGTGCCGGGAATGCCGTAGCAGAATTCAAAACCCGCGATGCCCGCGTTGCACGCCGCCCGCGAAAGAGCGGAGAGCGTTTCGCCGCAGGCGGCTGTCAGTGTGCAGCCGGCGGACCTCATCCCTTTGACACAGCCGGTGAGTATCACGGTGCCGTCGAATCCGGTATCCGGGAATATCACGTTCGAGCAGTTCCCCATGACGACATATCTGCCGCCGCTTTCGGCTTCGGCACGGACAGCCGCCGCAAGCTGCGGGATGCTTTCGGGGATAAGTATGCGTTTTGCCCTGCCGCCGACCTTCATGCTGCAATACGGTGCGACGGACGCGTTTTCGAGCCGTTTATAGGACATTGCACTGCCTCCTTGCACAGGCGGGTATAATTCCCGTTATTATATCACTGCTATTATACTATATCTTTCCCGCAATTACAATAAAAAAAGGCGGATATTTTTCGCTTTCGCTCTTGACCTTTGGTGGTTTTTTTGATAAAATTACTTTCAGAACCGGTGCATTTGTGCAAAATAAATATTTTTGAAAGGATCCAAACACTATGAAAAAGCTACTCGCACTCTTTCTGGCTCTTTCCATGGTCGTATTCTCCGGTATCTCCGCATTCGCAAGCGGTATCGACTATGGCACTTGGGGCGGCGCCGAAGGCGGCGAACCCGCAAGCGCGTTCTTTACACTGAGCGGAACCAATTCCGCCGCAAAGCACGAATCCGGCAAGGAATTCGAAATCGTTCTCGATGTCACGGACATCACTCTCCAGGAAGGCGGCATCCAGGCGCTTGGATTCAGGCTCGCCTATGATCCCGCACTCGTTACCCCCGTCACAAAGGCGGGTGAAGAAGGCAATTTCGACGCCGTTATAAGCGGCATAGAAAACTGGGAAGGCTTCGGCAGACTCGACGAAACCGCCGGCGAATACTACATTGCCTTCGGCGGCAACGAAACTGCCGGTAAGATCGACAGCACCGTGTCGGCACGCTTCACCTTCAAATTCACAAGCACGGCCGCAGCCGTCGGCAGCGATCTCACCTTCAGGGTCACCGATATACGCGGTGTCGACCTTGCGGGCAACGAATGCAGCCCCGCGGGCTTCGAAGTAAAGGTTGCGGACGGCAACCCGAAGCCCGTTCAGCCCGAACAGAAGGAAGAGCTCCCCGAGGGCGCTTTCCCGCTCTCCTATCTCGGCTACAAACACGACAATAACCTCAGCGTTATCGACTATATCAAGGATTCCATGACTGTCGGCGAATACACCGCGCGTTATGAAGGTGCCGCCAAGGACATGAACTGGTTCTACCTTGCAATACTCGACAAAAACCTCGTTATCACCGCAGTTTACACCGCAACCGGCAGAGAACCCGACGAAAGCGGCAACAAGCCCGGTGTCAAGACCGATGTTGTTATCCCGGCAGACAGCTATGTTCTTGCCGTCAACGCAGGCAATGAAAAAAATCCCGATTGGGCAACCACCGTCGGCGTTCCGTTCAAGGAAGCTGTTAAGGTCGGCGCGATAGTCGAGCTTTACAATGTCAATATCGACGGCGTTATCGACAACTGGAACCACACAAGAGTCGTCGAGCTCAACCAGGCGGGCTTCACGCTCAGATCGTTTGCCGATGTTCAGCCCGAGGAAAAGGAAGAGCTCCCCGAGGGCGCAATCAAGCTCACCCACGCAGGCTACATCCACACAAATGATGTCGGCGTTATCGGCTATGTTGCCGAAGAGACCACCATCGGCGGCTTTACCGCCAATTACTTCGGCACCGCCAAGGACATGAACTACTTCTATGTTGCCATCCTTGACAAAAACTACAAGGTCATTGCAATATATGACAAAACCGGCAGACCGGACGGTGTAAAGACCGACGTTGTCATCCCGGCAAACAGCTATGTCATCGGCATCAACAAGGGCACGGCGGCAGATTGGATCAACGGCCCCGCGGCTGCCTTCACGGCAAAAGTAAAGGTCGGTTCCGAAATCACGCTCTGCAACATCAACGAACAGGGTCTTAAAGATCTCTGGGCGAGAAAAACCACCGTTGAGCTTATCAACGCAGGCTTTACCGTTTATACAGAAATACCCGTTCAGCCCGAACAGAAGGAAGAGCTCCCCGAGGGCGCTTTCCCGCTCACCGTCATCGGCTGCTGGGATCAGGGAGACACAAGCTTCTTCGGCTATGTCAAGGAAGATACAACAATCGGCGAATGGACTCTCCGCTTCTCCGGCGGCACGAGAGACCTCAACTACTACTATGTGGTTCTCCTTGACGAAAACCTCAAGGTCACCGCAGTTTACGATAAGCTCGGCAGACCGGACGGCATAAAGACAAATGTCGCTCTCGCCGCAGGCAGCTACATTCTCGGCGTTCATGCCGGCACTGCCGAAAGCTGGAAGAACAATGTCGGCAATCCCTTCCACAAAACCGTAAGGGTCGGCTCCGAGATCACCCTTTACAACGTTAACCTCGAGGGTGTACGCGCGCAGTACGACAAAGCGGAAAACGCCATGCTTGAACAGGCCGGCTTCACCGTTTATACCGAACCCGTGATTCAGCCCGATCCTCTTGTAGAGCTTCCCGCAGATGCGAAGAAGATCGATTATGTCGGCTACAAGCATGAGGGCGGCCTGACCGTGCTTCTCCCCGCCAAGGAAGCAACCACCATCGGCGCGCTTGTCCGTCTGGGCGATGCCGCCGGTATCGGCGCCGAAGACCCCGACATGAACTACTGGGCAGCCATGGTCGTTGATGCCGAAGGCAAGGTCATCGGCATATACAACAAGCTCGGCAGACCGGACGGTGTCAAGACCGACATCGCCGTCCCCGCAGGCGGTATTGTTATCGGCGTACACGGCAAGGCAAACGCGTTTGAGGGTGTGAATATCGGCGACACTGTCGTTCTTTACAACCTCACCGAGGAATGCTTTAACGTAACCGGTCACAAGGCTGTCACCAAAGCAGGCTACACCGTCACCCCCGCTCCCGCAAAGGAACTCACCCCGAAGGCGGATGCGAAGCTCGAAGTGATCGACGGCAAGGTTCGCCTCTATGTCGACAATGTCACGATCGAAGCCTTCAAGGCGATGTTCGATAACGAATTCACCGTTCTCGACAGCGAAGGCAAGGAAGTCACCGAGGGTCTTGTAAAGACCGGCATGAAGATCGACTTCGGCGAAGGCTTTGATATCACCGTTCTGGGTGATGTCGATCAGAACGGCATTGTCAATTCCACCGACTATCTCTATGCAAGGCGCGCATACCTCGGCACGCTCACGCTCAGTGATGCTCAGAAGGATGCAGCCGATCTCGGCAACGATGCAATGGGCAACCTCATACTTCTCAAACGCCACATTCTCGGCACTCAGTACATCCGCGAGCTTCTTACAAAGTAATCACGGATAAAACCCTCAACAGCCGTTTCCACCGCCGTGCCGCGTTTCCGGTGCGGCGGGGCGGAAGCGAAGAACAGGCAATCACGGTCAATATATGCTCAAAAAACTGATTTACATTTTCGCCATAAGCATGGTGCCCGTAATTGAGCTCCGCGCAGCGATCCCTATCGGCGCAGGCATGGGGCTGGAAATGTGGCAATGCTTTCTCGCGGTCCATTGCACGCACCGTCTTTCCATCCTCATT
>ENA-ORSI01002392-ORSI01002392.1-human-gut-metagenome-genome-assembly--contig:-NODE-2392-length-13677-cov-4.754001_pt1 | contig 13677 bp, 12 predicted proteins | sample MGYA00242187_ERZ509154 | MGnify/ENA primary metagenome ERZ509154 (study PRJEB26280, sample SAMEA2338627) | human gut metagenome | biome: human gut; feature: human-associated habitat; material: faeces...
CGCTCTTTGCTCCGCATCCAATACTGGCCCGACGATCCGTTGACCATACCGTTCTCCCGCATTTGTCAGATGGATACACTTGCGATTTTTTGCACCCGGCATTGCCTCCAGATGTACAAGACCCTTTTGAACCATGCGGGCAATGATCGTATTTACCGTCTGCTTTGAAAGCGACCACATATCGCATACATCCTGTTGCGCATAACTCCCGGTCATAGCGATCAAGGTATACCATATCCAGAATTCGTTTTCAGAAATTCCGAAATCGCCGATCGTGCTGCGATAGAGCCCTATGAGTTCTTTTATGCATTGGAGCGTCGCCCTGAATTGCTCCGTTTCTTTCCATTTCATGCCCTTTCTCCTCGCTGGCCGGAATTTTCGCTCGATCGGTGGGGAGGAGTCTTTCCAAAGGTGCGAATTTCAGAAACAAGCAATAGGAGCGCCAGCACAAATGACAATCCATCAGATACCGGCCTTGCGGCCAATATGCCCACGATCCCAAAGCAACGTCCCAGCAACAGCATCCCCGGGACTTGGAAAATGGCTTGTTTCGACAGGGAGAGCAGCGAACTTTTCCCGCTTCGCCCGATCGCCTGCAAAAAAATAACGATAGGCGTTTGAATGCTGTTCCCTATGACAAAGAGCATATATATCCGAAAAGCCATTCGCGCGAATTCAAGATAATGCGGATCAGCGCTGCCGCCAAACAGCGAAATAATCCCATCCGGCGCTGTTTGGAAAAGTATAAATGTGGCGGTACTGACGACCAAGCTGACTGCGATCACCGTCTTTAGTGTTTTTTTGACCCTGCCATAGTTTTGCGCGCCAAAATTATATGCGATGATCGGTAGAGAGCCGGTTGCCAATCCAAGGACGACGCTGTTCAGAATCTCGTTGATCTTTACAACGATCCCCAGCACAGTGATCGGGATTTCCGATCCGTAAACGCTCATGGCTCCATAGGTCTTTAGCAGATTGTTCTGCAGGCCCATAACAAGCGCGGCGAACAGCTGTGTAATAAAGCTGCTGATGCCCAGCGCCGAAACCCGCGCGGATGCCAAGAGCCGAAACTGAAAGTTCTTTTTCAATTCTATGCTTTTCAGCTTCCGCAGGTAAGCGACATTCAGCAAAAAGGACAGGATCTGGCTGATAACGGTGGCGATCGCCGCTCCCTTTACCCCCATATCGAACACAAAAATAAAAATGGGATCCAATATGACGTTCATGACAGCGCCGATCAGCATGGAGATCATCGCGTACCTGGGGTTGCCGTCTGCGCGAATGATGGAGTTGATCGTAGTGCATACCATCATAAAAGGAAGGCCGAGCACAATGGTATAGCCGTAGTCCTTCGCATAAGGTTCCAATTCCAAAGTGCATCCAAATACATTCAGCAGCTGGGGGAAAAAGGCAAAAACCCCCGCCGCGAAAAGTACGGATGTAACGACCGATAAAATAATACCGTTTGCGACGCCCTTGGCGGCATCCGTTTTCTGGTTGGCGCCGAGCCTCAAACTCATATATGCCGCTGATCCATCGCCAAACATCAAAGCAAAGGCCGCAAACACGATGGTGATCGGAAAGATTATATTTGCCGCCCCATTGCCCAGATAGCCAACGCCCTGCCCGATAAATATCTGGTCAACGATATTGTAAAGCGCATTCACAAGCATCGAAATAATGCTTGGGATCGCATAGGCCCTGAGCAATTTCCCGATCCGTTCACGGCCAAGGACATTTGTTTCCATAGAAAGCTATGCCTCCGCGTTTTTTTCTGCGGCTTTCTTTATGACAGGAATGGCTCGATCCACCCGCAAGCTTGCGCAAAGCCATCCTCCTCCATATCAAGCCAGTGTATCGCATCATCCCTCTTGAACCAGGTGGTTTGCCGCTTGGCAAATTTCTGGATCGCCCGGGCCAAACTCTCCTGAAATTCCTCAAAGGAAGCGTATTTTCCCGCAAGGTACCACGCGATATGGCGGTATTCAAGCCCCAGTTCGCACAGACGCTCCATAGGGCTCCCCGATTCCAAATAGCGCCGCACCTCCTCTATCATCCCTTGTTCCAGCCTCATTTTCAGCCGCTTTTCGATCCTGCGGTATAGGATTTCTCTTGGCCAGGTAACACCGAGCTGCAGGGCGGAAAACAGCGGTTGATTCCTGGAAGCGCGTTCTTCCCCCATTTGGTTTTTTTCCAATAGCCGTATGATGCGCCGTCTGTTCTTTTTGTCCGAGGCGTTCAAACGCGCTTTTGCGTCGTCGGGCAGCATTTCCCACAATTCGTCAAGGGATTTGGCCTCAAGTTCTCTTCTCAGGTCGGGGTCGAACGCTTCTTGCCGAAACACATATCCCTGCACTACGGAAGCAATATACAGCCCAGTCCCTCCAACAAGGAAGGGAACGCGGCCTCGTTCAGAGATCTGCGCGATCGCGTCATACGCCGCTTTTTGGTAATCGAAAACCGAGTACTTCTCGCCTATATCGCAGATATCGAGAAGATGATGCGGAACCAACTTCCGCTCTTCCTCTGTGACCTTTCCGCTGCAAAGGTTAAAACCTTTGTAAACCTGCCGGGAGTCGGCAGAGACGATCTCGCCGTTGTATTTCCGCGCCAGATCGATCGCCAGAGCGCTCTTTCCCGACGCCGTTGTTCCGGCGATGACAACAATACGGGGCAGGCCGTTTCCATGCAATGCTCCTCAGCTCCTTTCGCCCTCATTTATCTCATGCGCGTATCCCGCGAAATCGCCCTGAGGATCCTTCAGGATGATCCATGCGTTATCCAATAAAAAATCTGTGTCCCGTTTGAGGATATCCAGAATTGCCGTCACGAAGGACTCCCTGTGATATGGATCGCCAACGCACAACGCCTCAAGATTATCCGATAGTTCGACCTTGACGACATAGTCTCCTGAAGAAGGCTCCTCTTCCAGTTCCACATGTCCGCAGGGGATCATGCGAAATTCGCCATAGATGTCCGGATCCGGCAGGCAGCATAGATACGATGCTTTGTATTCCGAATTCCGCACCGGCCTTAGATACACGAATTCCGAAATCATTTTGCTCCTTCCTCTTGGTGAAAAGCACACAGAAGGCGCTTCCGCCCGTTTGTTCCGCCTCAAGCGGGGAAAAAGGCCCTTGATAAGGCCGGTAGAATTTGCAGGCGTGCCCGCCGCTTCGCAAACGGGGCAAAACGCCGCATCACTGCTTTTCATCGATCTCTTTTCTCAGCCGCAGGATGTATTTTTCCAGCATGGAGATACACGCCCGCAATTCCTGCGCGTCCGTCTCCTGCATCGCCTTTTCCTCCGCCTGAAAGATCCATAGAACCTTTTCCCTGCCATACGCAAGGCCCGCCTCGGTCAATCGGATAACTTTGCGATTTTTCGTCCCGGGCGTATGCTCCAGCCGCACAAACCCCTTTTTTACCATATTTGACACAATGGAATTTATGGTTTGTTTTGACAAAAATAACTGATCCACAAAATCTTGTTGGGAGTACTCTTCTTGCGAGCACAAGAGAACAGACCATATGGAGATCTCACCATCTGGTATCTCGGATTTCATCGCCGCCATGTGATACAGGGAATCCAGTTCCTTTAACTTTTGATTGATCGTATTGACCTGGTTTTTGATCGCATCGTCCATTGCGATACCTCCTTCTTAATATCCAATTTCGGATGTTTGCATTATAGTCCCAATTCGGATGTTTGTCAAGCCATATCACAAAAAAATTTCCTAGGAGGCAATCCAAGGGTTGCTCAGCCCCTTGACAAACCCCTGCGTATACGCAAAATACAGGGGTAAAAAATAGAAAAGCGCGATACAAAAGGGTTACCGGCCTGCCGAGCTGAGGAGCGCTATCAGCAAAGCCGACTATAACCTTCTTCCCTTCCTTTTGTAATATTGTGCGTAAAAATTGGGCTTTGCGGGTAGAGATTTATCTCCAATTGCGATATACTGTTCTCATCAAAACAAACGGGGAAATTCCCGTCACGAGGAGGAATCGCAATGCCCAATCGGATTTTGCACGAAAGCATCAAGTACTGCCCCAAGATGGAGCAACTCAATTGGTTTGAGGAGGTGGTCTACCACCGCCTGACCGTGACCGTGGACGATTACGGCTGCCTGGATGGTCGAATCGTCCTGCTGAAGAACACCCTTTTCCCCACCCGGGAGGACATCTCCAAGGACGACATCGCGCGCGCCATCGAGCACATGGTGGCGCTGGGCCTGCTGCGCGCCTACGAGGCGGGCGGCATGCCCTATTTGTGTTTCCCCGCCTGGGAGGAAGAACAGCGCGTGCGCAACAAGCGGCGCAAGTTTCCCGCTCCGCCGGACGAAGAAGAGCCGCTCGCGGCGGAAGATTCCCTGTCCGCGGCGGACGGCGGCGCTCTTTTTGCGGGGGAAAAACACTTGACCGCGAGTTGCTGTCAATTGACCGCGGGTTGTCCGCCTGAATCCAATCCGTATCCTAATCCGTATCCTTATCCGGATTCGAATCCCAAATTCGAATCCGGATCCGTAACCTATCCGTATCCCAATCCGTATCCCCGGCGCGTGCGCGTGCGTGCGCTCGCGCGCCGGGGGACGGGTCACCCCTCAGTCAGCTTCGCTGACAGCTCCCCTCAAAGAGGGAAGCTCAGATGTAGAAAGCCCGCCGGTGGCGGGCTTTCTACGTTTCAAGGGGCTGATTTCCAACATTCAGAAGCTCTACTAGCGTTTCAAGGGGCTTTTAAAACAAGAAAACCGGAGTATAAACATTGCAATTTCAATGGTCATACTCCGGATTTCGCAATCGAAGAGCCCCTCGAAACGCAGATAGACCTCCGGAAAACCGAAAATCCGCCCCTCAAAAGCGAGTTACCTCACCTCATGCCTGTCATCACACGATCTTGGGCATGGGGGTGGTGAGGCTGGTGGTCAGGTTGACGTGGACCAGACCGGCACCGGCATGCACCTCGACCTTCTTCAGGGTCACGGTGCGCTCTTCTTCGGGGGCACGGTCGTTGTCGGTCATGGTCGCCGGGGACTTGACCGCCACGAACGCCAGATCGTCCAGCGAGATGCCTGCGCTCTGGCACAGTTCCATGGCCTCGGACACGGACTCGGTGAAGCCCGGCTTGTAAATCACGCGCTCGGCCGGTACGCCGTAGGCGTTCTCGGCCACCCACTTGGCGTTCTCGGTCAGGGCCATGCCGATCCCCTGCAGGATGCCGCCCTCAGTCTGCACACGGGTCAGGTTGGGGTTGATGGGGGTGCCGCAGTCCACGCAGGCGGCATAATTCACCACCTTGACCTCACCGGTCTCCTTGTCCAGCTCAATTTCAGCCGCGCCGACCATGTAGGGCGGGGGCGAAAGGGGCGAGGTGTGGGTCTCGGTGATCTCCAGCGGCACCATGTGGCCGAACTGGGAGGCGAAGGCCACCTCGGAGAGAGAGACCCTCTTCTCCGGGTCTGCGTTCAGGGAGACGAACTTGCCGTCAAAATCCACGGCATCTTCGGTCGTCTGGAGCAGCTCCGCGCCCAGCTTGCAGATCTGGCCGCGCAGCCGGAGGGCGCACTTTTCCACTGCCTTGCCGGTGACATAGGTGGTAGAGGAAGCGTAGGAGCCGGAGTCATAGGGCGAGGTATCAGTATCCGCGCCAAAGACGGTGATATTGTCCAGGTCACAGTCCAGCACCTCGGCGGCGATCTGAGCCAGCGTGGTGTCACAGCCGGTGCCCATATCGGCCGCGCCGATGATGAGGGAGTAGAACCCGTCATCGTTTACCTTGAGGGTGGCACTGCCCACATCCATACCGGAAATGCCGGAGCCCTGCATGGCCATGCCCATACCCACGGCACGCACCTTGCCATTGCCAAGGTCGCGCACAGGGTACTTGTTGTCCCAGTCGATCATCTCGTGGACTTTTTTCAGGCAGCGGTCCAGCGCGCAGCTGGTGTTCACAGCGCCGTAATAGGCGGGCATCACATCGCCCTCTTTGACGATGTTCATTTCGCGGATCTTGAAGGGGTCCATGTGAAGTCTGGCGGCCAGCTCGTTGACGGCAGATTCCACCGCAAACAGGCCCTGGGTCGCACCATAGCCGCGGTACGCACCGGCAGACATGTGGTTGGTGTAGACCACGTCGCTGACAAAACGGAAGGCCTCAGCCTTGCCGTACAGCGGGATGGACTTGTGGCCGGAAAGGCCCACTGTTGTGGGGCCGTGCTCGCCGTAGGCACCGGTATTGGACAGGGTGTAGAGGTCGATACCCTTCACAATGCCGTCCTTGGTGGCACCCAGACGGACGTGCATCTCCATCTCATGGCGGGGCGAGGATGCGGTCTGGCTCTCTTCGCGGGTGAAGATCAGCTTGCAGGGCTTCTTGGTCTTCCAGGTAACAAAGGCCGGATAGATGGCCGAGACCGCCGTCTGCTTGGCACCAAAGCCGCCGCCGATGCGGGGTTTGATGACGCGGATCATGGATTTGGGGATGTGCAGGGCGTTTGCCACATTGCGGCGGGTATGGAACACGATCTGGGTCGAGCTGAGGATGTTCAGCCGTCCGTACAGGTCCATCCAGCAGCAGGTGCGGAAGGTCTCCATCATGGCCTGCTGGCAGGCCTTGGTGTGGTAGACACGGTCGATGACAACATCGCACTTTGCCAGCACGGCATCGATGTCGCCGTCGCCGCACGCATCGTGGGCACAGAGGTTGCGCTTGTTATCGGCACCCACGGGGCTCAGGCTCTCCCAGTTGTCCTCCGGGTGGACAAGGATGGGGTTGTCCTTCGCAGTGTGGAAATCCAGCACCGGCTCCAGCACCTGATACTCCACCTTGATGAGCTTCATGGCCTTCTCGACACACTTCTCATCCTTGCCCACCACAATGGCCACCACGTCCCCCACAAAGCGGACGTGGCGGTCAATGACCAGGCGGTCGTAGGGGCTGGCTTCGGGGTAGGTCTGGCCGGCCTGCGTGTAGCGGCGGGCGTTCTGATCCACATCCTCCCAGGTAAAGATGGCCTCGATGCCGGGCACCTTTTTGGCCACGGACGTGTCGATGCGCTCCACCATGGCGTTGGCATGGGGCGAGCGGTACAGCTTGACGATCAGGCAGTCTGCCGGGGCCAGATCATCCATGTAAACGGGCTTGCCGGTCACAAGCTGCATGGCATCCTTTTTGCGGAATGCTTTGTTGACGTTTTTCATTCGGCACCCTCCTGTTTTGCTTTCTTCCAGGCGAGGAAATTCTGGATGCCCCGCAGCTGGCCCTCGTAGCCGGAGCAGCGGCAGAGGTTGCCCGCGAGATATTTCTTGATCTCCTCCTCAGTGGGGTATTCCTTTTCCCGGAAGAGGGCGAGGGCGTTCATAATAAAGCCCGGGTTGCAGAAGCCGCACTGCTCCGCACCCTGATCGGCGATAAAAGCACCGAACTCAGCAGCCTCCTCCTGCAGGCCCTCCAGCGTGGTCACCCTGTGGCCGTCGGCACGGGCTGCCAGCACAGAGCAGGACAGCACCGGCACATCGTCCAGAAAGACGGTGCACAGGCCGCAGTTGGAGGTCTCGCAGCCGCGCTTGACACTGTAACAGCCGTGTGCGCGGACAAAATCGATGAGCAGGGTGTCCGGTGCGGCCTCTGCCGTGACTTTGGTTCCGTTCAGAATAATATTCACCTGCATCTTGTCTCACCTGTTCCCTTCCAATTTCAGCACAGCGCGCTTGACCAGCACCCCGGCCAGATGATTGCGGTATTCCGCACTGCCGCGCATGTTGCTCTCCGTCCGGATGTTTGCCCGCACCTCAGCGGCAAAGCGGGCGGCGGTCAGCTCCGGCGTTTCGGCGGCATTGGGCTGCAGGGTATACAGCACTGCCTTGCCGGGCCGGGCACCAATGGCGACCCGGAAGCCCCCGGCCGTTTTCGCGGCGGCACAGGTCAGCACCGGAAAATCCGTCTGGCTGTTGCGCACCGACTGATAGCAGAATGCTGCCTGCTCTTTCGGCACGATGACCCGTACCAGGATATCCCTGTCGTACGGGCGCTGAGCATACTCCGAAAGCGGCACGATACCGCCCTTGTAGAGCTCCACCGAAGCGTTCAGGGCCAGGAACATGGTCAGAACATCGGAAAAGCCAAAACGGCTGTAAATGCTGCCGCCCACGGTGGCAAGGTTGCGCAGCTGCACACCCACAATGTGGCGCACAGATTCCCGCACAGCGCCGTCCGTGTAGGCATTGAGCCCCTCGTGGAGCTCGATCTGCCGCAGGGGCACCATGGCCCCGATGGAAAAGCCCTCGGCCGTTTCCTCAATTTTGTCCAGCCCAAGGCCCGACAGGTCGATGGCGGTGCCGACATTGATGTTCTCCATCTTGAGCCAGATCATGCCGCCGATGACCCGATTGTTTCGCTTCTGGTTGAGCTGCCAGGCTTCCTCGAGGCTTTCGGCCCGTTTGTATTCCCGGATCGTCATCATACGCAGTACCTCTCTTTTTTCGATTGCTACTTTTATTTTATCACAAAATCCCTTATAATGCCACTGGAAAGACTGCCGCAGATCCGGCAGATTCAGGAGGAATGATTTTATGGCAGAGTTGTGCAGAAAGAACGCCCACCCTCCGGTGGGGTGCGTCATCATGGCATCGGGGCTGGCCCGGCGGTTCGGCTCCAACAAGCTGCTGGCCGATTTCGGGGGCCGCCCCCTGCTCTGCCGGGCGCTGGAGGTCACCGCCACCCCTGCCCTTGCCGCCCGGGTGGTCGTGACCCGCTCTGCCGGGGTCAAGGCCCTGTGTGACGCACAGGCCGTTCCCTGCCTGCTCCACAGCCTGCCGGGCCGGAACGACACTGTTCGGCTGGGGCTGGAGGCGCTGCTGGAGCATTGCCCCAACCTTGCAGGCTGCATCTTTCTGCCCGGAGATCAGCCCCTGCTGCAGCGGGAGACGCTGGAATCCCTGATCGCCGCATTTGCCCAGACACAAAAAGAAACAGAGCGGGCGATCTTCCGGCTGGGAGCCCGGGCCGCACATGGCCCGGACACCTTTGTAGGAAGTCCCGTTCTGTTTGGATGCGGATATTTTCCCGCTCTGCGCACCCTGCCCGAGGGCAAGGGCGGCAGTGTTGTACTCAAGGCTCACCCCGAGCAGGTACAGATCGTTTACGCCCAGCGGCGGGAGGAACTGCTGGATGCAGATACGCCGGAAGCTCTGGAGGAACTCTCCGCCATTGCAGCGCAATGGTGCGTCACCTGACAGGAGAGGCAAGGGCACTTCTTGGCTCCCCTGTCAGGGGAGCTGTCACCGAAGGTGACTGAGAGGTTTATTCGGCCTTATCGTCCTTGGGCAGCAGCACGTTCAGCACAATGGCCACAAAGGCTGCGGGCACGATGCCGCTCTCGCCGCAGATCAACTGGAAGAACTGAGGGGTGTGTGCCAGGATGCTGGCATTTGCACCCATGCCGTAACCCACGCCCAGTGCAACGGAAACGATGGTCAGGGTGCGCGGGGTCATCTTTTCCTTGGTAATGAGCTGGATGCCGGACACCACGATGGAAGAGAACATCATCACGGCAGCACCGCCCAGAACGGCCTGCGGCATGATGGAGACCAGTGCGCCCAGCTTGGGGATCAGGCCGCAGAGGATCAGGAAGATGGCACCGGTGGCCAGTGCGCCGCGGTTGACGACCTTGGTCATGGAGACCAGACCCACGTTCTGGCTGAAGGAGGTGTTGGGCAGAACGCCGAAGCAGGCGGCAAAGGAAGAGCCCAGGCCATCGCAGATAACACCGCCGGACAGCTCCTTATCGGTGGCCTCACGGCTCATGCCGCCCTCCATCACGCCGGAGATATCGCCCACGGTCTCCACAGCGGTGACGATGAACATGATCAGCACGGGCAGGATGGCGCGCATATCAAAAATGATCTTGACGGGAACCAGCTTGGGGATGGCAAACCAATCGGCCTGTGCCACCTTGCTCCAGTTCAGCACCCATGCCTTGGTGAACTCCACACCCTCGGCAGTGACACCGGTGGTGGGCAGGACAAAGCCCATGATAAAGGCAGCCAGATAGCCCGCCACAATGCCGATGAGGATGGAGGAGGAGCTCAGGAAACCCGTGGTCCAATGCTTGAAGAACAGGATCACCACCAGCACGAACACGGCCAGCAGCAGGTTTTCCGCGGAACCGAAGTCCTTGGCTGCGTTGCCGCCGCCGAAGGAGTTGACACCCACGGAGATCAGGGACAGACCGATGGACAGCACCACCGTGCCGGTGACCACCGAGGGGAAGAACTTGCGCAGGGGCTTGAGGAAGAAGCCCAGCACAGTCTCGAACAGGCCGCCCAGAATGGAAGCGCCCATAATGGCACCGTAGGCCAGCACACCGCCGCCCATGGAAGCAGCCACACTGTTGAACACGCCCAGGAAGCCGGAGCTGGTGCCCATGATGATGGGAACCTGACCGCCCACAGGGCCGATGGAGAACAGCTGCACCAGCGTGACCACACCGGCCACGAACATGGCGTTCTGCAGCAAGCTGACCTGCAGGTCAGCAAACTCACCGCCTGCAAGGCCACAGGCACTGGTGATGATAAGAAGCGGGGTCAGGTTGCCCACGAACATGGCAAATACATGCTGCAGGCCCAGCGGGATGGCCTGGCGAAGGGGCATCTTGGCATCAAACTGGTATGCACCCTTCTCCAACTCGATATTTTTGATCATAACTTCTCCTTTATCTAAAAGGCTTTTTTACACGACAAAAATTATTATAGCAGAGCCTTTCTCAAATTGGGAGAGGTCCGGGATATTTTTTGTTCATTTTTAGTTCATAAGTCATACTTTAACTTTAAATTGTTCTTCTACAAAGTACAAAATCGGATGGATCAGCCCCCTGCTCCCGGCACCAGAAGCCTTTGAGGCGCATCAATGGCCGTGGTGCCCTCAGCAAGGTCGTTGGCGGCAAGCATCTGGGCCGGGGAGACATGGAACCGCCTGGCGATGGCAAACAGCTCCTCCCCCGCCTGTGCATAATAGATGCGCAGGCTGATCTCCGGGTCTGCCGGGGTCAACGGCTCTCCCAGCGCGATGGAGCCCACACAGGTGTTTCCGCTCCGCTGTAGGATGGCTCCTTCTGCCTTGACGGAAAGGTTGACCTCCAGTGTGCCGTTTGCGCAGACACAGCGCAGGTCCTCGGCACGGAGCCAGCACTCCGGGATCAGCTCCGCGTCCGAGGGCAGCTCCCGCCCCAGCGGCAGGGCAAGCTCCAACACCTTTTCATAGCTTTCCAGCTCCGAAAGGCTGTTCTCCCCAAAGGCAGTCACGGTCACCCGGCTGGTCAGATCCCAGTTGTTTTCCCTGTATGCCAGCAGGGCCGGGCCAAAGGAGGCAAAGCAGGCCAGAATTTTAGCCCCAGCGTCCGGCAGAGGGCCGGAGCCGGTCAGGGTCACGGTCTCATCCAGGGTGCAGGCCAGCGATTCCGTCTGTACCGTCTGCGGGGTCTGTTCTGTCTCAAATTTCGTGGAGAAGGCATCCGCCACGCACTGCAGCTGGTAGGGCCTCCACGCCCGCAGGCGCAGCATCAGGTTGGCGGTCAGGCGGCTGGGTTCCTCCCCTTCTCCCTCCGTGAGCGTAAAGCCCACGGGCTCGGCCACGCAGAGGCAGCGGCAGTCCTCGCTCAGGCCGTCCACATCCAGCACCTGATTGAAGTTCAGGTTCACGCTCTGGCTCTGCAGTACCGGGTCGCCCTCGGCACGCCAGGCGCAGGAAACGACCAGCACGCCCTTGGCAACGGCTTTCCCGTTCAGGAGCTTGAGGTCTCCGACAGAGGCATTGCCGCTGAGGTCCAAAACGGCGGCGGGCGGCGTGGGAAAGCGGATCTCGCCCTCGACCGTGACCAGCTTTTCCAGCACAGCGGCACGCCGCACCCCGGAAAGGGTGACCAGTTTCTGCTCCACACCACCATCCGACAGAGCCGTGATGACATCCGTTTTGACTTGCGTATGCACCGATACCACCAGCCCATACGCCCCCCGCACCTCGATGCGGCGCGGGTTGACGGTGCGGCAGTTCAGATATTCGGTCTGGCCTTCCACCTGCACGGCCCATGCCGTGAAGACGAACTCCGGCAGATCCAGCAGCTTGGTAAAAGGGAGCTTCTGCTCGGTCTGGCACAGGCCCGTTCCATCTTCCCCCTGATAATAGACCACACAGCGCAGATATCCCTCCAATTGCAGCTTGCCGGGCTGCAGCCGCTTTTGCAGCACCACCGGCCTGACAAAGCACTTGACCAGCTTGAACACCGGTGGCAGATAATCAGAGATCAGGATCTCTGTTTCCAGCGGCAGCTCTGCCTTTAGGGTACAGTTTGTCCCCGCCGCCGGCAGGGCATCCCGAAAGATCTTCAACTCCATGGTACGCGCTCCTTTCCTGTCCGCTCTTGGTGTCATTTTATTCCGGGAACAGGCAGGATAGAACGGAGCGCTTTTCCGGAGACGCAAAAAGCCGCCGCACAGCGTTTCCACTGCGCGGCGGCCTTATCACAATCAGGGTTCAGGGAAAATCAGGTGCTTATTCAGCAGCCTTGGCAGCCTCGATCTGCTTGATCAGCTCGGGAACGACCTTGAACAGATCGCCCACGATGCCGTAGTCAGCAACACCGAAGATGGGTGCGCTCTCGTTCTTGTTGACAGCGATGATGCACTCGGAATCCTGCATACCAGCGGTGTGCTGGATGGCACCGGAAATGCCCAGAGCAACATAGATCTTGGGGTGGACCGTCTTACCGGTCTGACCGACCTGATGGTCAGCGGTCATCCAGCCTGCGTCGGTAACGGCACGGGAAGCACCCACAACGCCGCCGCCCAGTGCAGCAGCCAGCTGCTCAGCCAGCTCGATGCCCTTGTTGACATCCTTGCTGATGCCGCGGCCAACGGAGACGATGACATCGGCACCGATCAGATCGACCAGCTTCTCAGCAGCCTTCTCGACGCTCAGGACCTCGGTCTTGATGTCGGCAGCGGACAGCTCGAAAGCGGGCTTCACGATCTGGCAGGCATCTGCCTTGGCCTGATCGAAGGGAGCCTTCTTCATAACGCCGGGACGCACAGTGGACATCTGAGGACGGAAGCGGGGGCAGATGATGGTAGCCATCAGATGGCCGCCGAATGCGGGACGGGTCATCTTCAGGTTGCGGTCTTCCATATCGAACTTCTGCTTGGACAGGTCGATGGTGGAGCTCTCCTTCAGGAAATCGATGTACTTTGCAGTGTCGATGTCCAGATGGGTAGCATCAGCGGTCAGGCCGGTGTGCAGACGAGCTGCGCAGCGGGGGCCCAGATCGCGGCCGATGTTGGTTGCACCGATCAGCAGGACTTCGGGCTTGTACTCGTTGACCATGTCGCACACGACCTTAGCGTATGCATCGGTGGTGTAATCCTTCAGCAGGGGGCTGTCGCAGACCATGACCTTATCGGCACCATAGCCGCCCAGCTCCTTGGCAATGCCTTCCACGTTGTCGCCCAGCAGCAGACCGGTGACCTCGCAGCCCAGCTCATCAGCCAGCTTGCGGGCCTCGCTCACCAGCTCGAAATCAGTGGGCATCAATGCGCCCTGGCGCTGCTCGCAGAAGACCCATACGCCCTTGTATTCGTTAAAATCAGCCATTGTAATCCTATGCTCCTTTCATCAGATCAGGTGCTTCT
>ENA-ORSI01002394-ORSI01002394.1-human-gut-metagenome-genome-assembly--contig:-NODE-2394-length-13666-cov-7.529278_pt1 | contig 13666 bp, 10 predicted proteins | sample MGYA00242187_ERZ509154 | MGnify/ENA primary metagenome ERZ509154 (study PRJEB26280, sample SAMEA2338627) | human gut metagenome | biome: human gut; feature: human-associated habitat; material: faeces...
GAGCATTAGCCTTCCAAGCTGAGGGTCGCGGGTTTGAGCCCCGTCTTCCGCTCTTTTTTTTCTGCTGTTATAGCTCAGTGGTAGAGCACTTCCTTGGTAAGGAAGAGGTCACGAGTTCAAGTCTCGTTAACAGCTCTTTGATAACGTAATTGCTGATTATTAATCAAATAAATAACAAGTAAAGCTATGGCTAAAGAGAAATTTGAACGTTCGAAACCGCACGTTAACATTGGTACTATCGGTCACGTTGACCACGGTAAAACCACTTTGACTGCTGCTATCACTACTGTGTTGGCTAAAAAAGGTCTTTCAGAATTGCGTTCTTTCGATTCTATCGACAACGCTCCTGAAGAAAAAGAAAGAGGTATTACTATCAATACTTCTCACGTAGAATATCAAACTGCAAATCGTCACTATGCTCACGTTGACTGTCCGGGACACGCCGACTATGTAAAGAACATGGTAACTGGTGCTGCTCAGATGGATGGTGCGATCATCGTAGTTGCTGCAACTGATGGTCCGATGCCTCAGACTCGTGAACACATCCTGTTGGCTCGTCAGGTAAACGTACCTCGTTTGGTTGTTTTCTTGAACAAGTGTGATATGGTTGATGATGAAGAAATGTTGGAATTGGTAGAAATGGAAATGCGTGAATTGCTTTCATTCTATGATTTCGATGGTGATAATACTCCTATTATTCGTGGTTCTGCATTAGGTGCTTTGAATGGTGTTCCTCAATGGGAAGATAAAGTAATGGAGTTGATGGATGCAGTTGATACTTGGATTCCATTGCCTCCGCGTGATATTGATAAACCTTTCTTGATGCCTGTTGAAGACGTGTTCTCTATCACTGGTCGTGGTACTGTTGCTACAGGTCGTATCGAAGCTGGTATTATCCATGTAGGTGACGAAGTTGAAATTCTTGGTTTGGGTGAAGATAAGAAATCAGTTGTTACTGGCGTTGAAATGTTCCGTAAATTATTGGATCAAGGTGAAGCTGGTGATAATGTTGGTTTGTTGTTGCGTGGTATCGACAAAAACGAAATCAAACGTGGTATGATTTTGTGTAAGCCGGGTCAGGTTAAGGCTCACTCTAAGTTCAAAGCTGAGGTTTATATCTTGAAGAAAGAAGAAGGTGGTCGTCACACTCCGTTCCATAACAAATATCGTCCTCAGTTCTACTTGCGTACTATGGACTGTACAGGTGAAATCACTTTGCCGGAAGGAACTGAAATGGTAATGCCTGGTGATAACGTAACTATTACAGTTGAGTTGATCTACCCGGTTGCATTGAATGTAGGTTTGCGTTTTGCTATCCGTGAAGGTGGACGTACTGTAGGTGCAGGTCAGATTACAGAACTTCTTGACTAATCACTAGATAATTAATATGATCAGTTCTCGGTCGTAAGACACCGGGAACTGATTTTTACGGGAGTAGCTCAGTTGGTAGAGCACCGGTCTCCAAAACCGGGTGTCGGGAGTTCGAGCCTCTCCTCCCGTGCTAAACTTGAAAGAATATGTTTCAGAAAGTAGCAAATTATTGTAAAGAATCTTATGACGAATTAGTCCATAAAGTATCATGGCCTACTCGTAAAGAACTTTCTAGTAGCGCAGTGGTTGTTTTATATGCTTCCCTACTCATTGCGCTAGTTGTTTTTCTTATGGATTCAGCCTTCCAGTTTGTAATGGAGGATATTATCTATCCGCACTAATTAATTGAATAAAATGTCTGAGATTGAAAAAAAGTGGTACGTATTACGTGCTGTTAGTGGAAAAGAAAGCAAGGTTAAGGAGTATCTTGATGCTGACATTAAGAACAGTGATCTTAGCGAGTATGTGTCTCAGGTGTTGATTCCTACCGAGAAAGTGTATCAGGTTCGCAATGGTAAGAAAATTGTGAAAGAAAGAAGTTATCTTCCCGGATACGTTTTAGTCGAGGCCGCTTTGGTCGGTGAGGTTGCTCATCATTTGAGAAACACCCCGAATGTAATCGGTTTCTTGGGAGGTTCCGAAAATCCGGTTCCTTTGAGACAATCGGAAGTGAATCGTATACTTGGTACGGTGGATGAACTTCAGGAAGGTGGTGAGGAACTTAATGTACCTTATACCGTAGGAGAAACAGTGAAAGTTACCGTTGGACCGTTCAGTGGCTTCAGTGGTCTCATTGAAGAGGTGAATACCGAAAAACGGAAGTTGAAGGTTATGGTTAAGATCTTCGGACGTAAAACTCCGCTGGAACTTGGCTTTATGGATGTCGAGAAAGAATAATGCATTCTGTTACGTGCATTGGACTTTCGCTATAATTAATATATAAAAATTAGAAACAAAATGGCTAAAGAAGTTGCTGGACTAATCAAATTACAGATTAAAGGAGGCGCTGCAAATCCATCACCTCCCGTTGGACCTGCTTTGGGTTCTAAGGGTATTAATATCATGGAATTTTGCAAGCAATTCAATGCCAGAACCCAGGACAAAGCAGGTAAGATTTTACCTGTAATCATTACCTACTACGCAGATAAGTCTTTTGATTTTGTTATCAAGACTCCTCCCGTAGCTATTCAATTGCTTGAATTGGCTAAGATTAAGAGTGGTTCTGCTGAGCCTAACCGTAAGAAGGTTGCCGAAATTACTTGGGAACAAGTTCGTACGATTGCTCAGGACAAAATGGTTGACTTGAACTGCTTCACTATCGAGTCTGCTATGACTATGGTAGCTGGTACAGCTAGAAGTATGGGTATCGCTGTAAAAGGGGAATTCCCGGGTAATAACTAATAAACTTCAATTATAATGGGTAAACTGACAAAAAATCAAAAGTTGGCTGCAGAAAAAATTGAAGCAGGGAAAGCATACTCACTGAAAGAAGCTGCTCAACTGGTAAAGGATATCACTTTTACTAAGTTTGATGCTTCATTAGATATTGACGTACGTTTAGGTGTAGACCCTCGTAAAGCTAACCAGATGGTTCGTGGTGTAGTTTCATTGCCTCACGGAACAGGTAAGCAAGTGCGTGTTTTGGTTCTGTGTACACCTGATGCTGAAGCTGCTGCAAAAGAAGCTGGTGCTGACTATGTTGGTCTTGATGAATATATTGAAAAGATCAAAGGTGGATGGACTGATATTGATGTAATCATTACAATGCCGTCTATCATGGGTAAGATCGGTGCTTTGGGTCGTGTTCTTGGTCCTCGTGGATTAATGCCGAATCCGAAGAGTGGTACTGTAACTATGGATGTAGCTAAGGCTGTTAAGGAAGTTAAGCAAGGTAAGATTGACTTTAAGGTTGATAAGAGCGGTATCGTTCATACTTCAATTGGCAAGGTTTCTTTCACTGCAGATCAGATTCGTGATAATGCGAAAGAATTTATCGCTACTATCATTAAATTGAAACCAAGTTCAGCTAAGGGTACTTATATTAAGAGTATTTATCTTTCAAGTACTATGAGTAAGGGTATCAAGATTGATCCCAAAACTGTAGAAGAAAACTAACAATAAGGAGGAATCATGAGAAAGGAAGATAAAGGCGTTATTATTGGTCAGTTGGCTGAAACCGTTAAGCAATACGGACATTTCTATTTGGTTGACACAACTGCTATGGATGCAGCTAAGACAAGTGAACTGAGAAGAAAATGTTTCAAAGCAGGTATTAAGCTGGTTGTTGTGAAGAATTCTTTGCTTCACAAAGCTCTGATGAGCATGGAAGGTGTTGATTTCTCTCCGTTGTTCGATTCTTTAAAAGGTACAACTTCAGTAATGTTTAGCGAAGTAGCTAACGCTCCTGCAAAGTTGTTGAAAGAATACAAAGAGGAAATTCCTGCATTGAAAGCAGCTTATGCTGAAGAAGGTTTCTATGTAGGTGCTAATCAACTGGATGCTCTTTGCAACATTAAGAGTAAGAATGAAGTTATTGCTGATATTATTGCATTGCTGCAATCACCGGCGAAAAATGTTATTTCTGCTCTTCAATCAGGTGGTAACACCATTCATGGAGTTCTTAAGACTCTGGGCGAACGTGCCGAATAATCAATTTTATAATCAATTAGTAACAAACAATTAAAATCATACAAAAATGGCAGATTTGAAAGCTTTTGCAGAACAATTAGTTAACTTGACAGTAAAAGAAGTTAATGAACTTGCAACTATCCTTAAAGAAGAATATGGTATTGAACCTGCTGCTGCAGCTGTAGCTGTTGCTGCTGGTCCTGCTGCTGCTGGTGCAGCTGCTGCTGAAGAAAAAACTTCATTCGATGTAGTTTTGAAGAGCGCAGGTGCTGCTAAATTGCAGGTTGTTAAAGCCGTTAAAGAAGCATGTGGTCTTGGCTTGAAAGAAGCTAAAGACATGGTAGACGGTGCTCCTAGCACAGTAAAAGAAGGCTTGGCTAAAGACGAAGCTGAATCACTGAAGAAAACTTTGGAAGAAGCTGGAGCTGAAGTTGAGCTTAAATAATATTAGCCTGAGTATCAGGTAATACGGTTAGGAATCCTCTGGTAGAGGATTCTTAACCTTTTTGTGTCTATATTATTATTAAGTTCTACAAAATATTAACAAATGTCTTCAAATACTGAAAATCAAAGAGTTAATTTTGCTTCCATTAAGAATCCGATGAAGTATCCGGATTTCTTGGAAGTGCAATTGAAGTCATTCCAAGACTTTTTACAGTTGGATACCCCGCCCGAAAAGCGTAAGAATGACGGGCTGTATAAGGTGTTCGCTGAAAACTTCCCTATTGCTGACACTCGTAATAACTTTGTCCTTGAATTCTTGGACTATTACATTGATCCGCCTCACTATTCAATAGACGAGTGTTTGGAGCGCGGGCTCACATACAGCGTGCCTTTGAAAGCAAAACTGAAGTTGTATTGTACTGATCCTGATCATGAAGATTTCGATACGGTTATTCAGGATGTTTATCTGGGTCCTATTCCGTATATGACTCCGAAAGGAACTTTTGTTATTAATGGTGCTGAGCGTGTAGTTGTTTCTCAGTTGCACCGTTCTCCGGGCGTGTTCTTTGGTCAGAGCGTACATGCTAACGGTACTAAATTGTACTCTGCCCGTATTATTCCATTCAAAGGTTCATGGATCGAATTCGCTACAGATATTAACAATGTAATGTATGCGTATATCGACCGTAAAAAGAAATTGCCTGTTACTACTCTGTTAAGAGCTGTAGGTTTTGAAAATGATAAAGATATCCTCGAAATCTTCAATTTGGCTGAAGACGTTAAGGTTAATAAGACTAACTTGAAGAAAGTCGTAGGAAGAAAACTCGCTGCTCGTGTTTTAAAAACATGGACAGAAGATTTCGTAGATGAAGACACTGGTGAAGTTGTTTCTATTGAACGTAATGAGGTTATTATCGACCGTGAAACTGTGATTGAAGAGGATCATATCGATGAAATTATAGACTCAGGCGTTCAGAATATCCTTGTTCACGAGGAAGAAGCGAATTCATCCGACTACTCTATTATATTTAATACCCTTCAGAAAGACCCGAGCAACTCTGAAAAAGAGGCTGTACTTTACATTTACCGTCAGTTGCGTAATGCAGATCCGGCTGATGATGCCAGTGCTCGTGAGGTTATCAATAACCTGTTCTTCTCTGAAAAAAGATATGACCTTGGCGAGGTAGGACGTTACAGAATCAACAAAAAGTTGGGACTGACTACGGACATGGATGTGAAGGTATTGACAAAACAAGATATTATTGAAATCATTAAGTATCTGATTGAGCTGATTAACTCTAAAGCGGATGTTGATGATATTGACCACTTGAGTAACCGTCGTGTACGTACTGTAGGAGAACAGTTGTCCAATCAATTTGCGATTGGTCTGGCACGTATGTCTCGTACCATCCGTGAGCGTATGAATGTGCGTGACAATGAAGTGTTTACTCCGATTGATTTGATTAATGCGAAGACTATTTCTTCTGTTATCAATTCATTCTTTGGAACAAATGCTTTGTCGCAGTTCATGGATCAAACTAATCCATTGGCTGAAATCACTCACAAGCGTCGTTTGTCAGCGTTAGGACCTGGTGGTCTGTCACGTGAACGTGCTGGTTTTGAGGTTCGTGACGTACACTATACTCATTATGGTCGTTTGTGTCCGATTGAAACTCCTGAAGGTCCGAATATCGGTTTGATTTCTTCTTTGTGTGTGTATGCTAAGATTAATGAACTTGGCTTTATTTCAACTCCTTATCGTAAAGTAGCTGATGGTAAGGTGGATATATCTGATGAAGGTATTGAATATCTGACAGCCGAAGAGGAAGAGGATAAGATAATCGCTCAGGGTAATGCTCCATTGGATGATGAAGGCAAATTTGTTCGTGAGAAAGTAAAAGCTCGTCGTGATGCTGATTATCCTGTTGTTACTCCTGACCAGGTAGAGTTGATGGATGTTTCTCCACAGCAGATTGCTTCTATCGCTGCTTCTTTGATTCCGTTCTTGGAACATGACGATGCTAACCGTGCATTGATGGGATCAAACATGATGCGCCAGGCAGTTCCTTTGTTGCGTACAGAGGCTCCTATTGTAGGTACAGGTATTGAAAAACAGTTGGTTGAAGACTCTCGTACTCAGATTGCAGCAGAGGGTGATGGTGTTGTAGAATATGTCGATGCAACAACTATTCGTATCTTGTATGACAGAAATGAAGATGAAGAATTTGTAAGCTTTGAACCTGCTTTGAAGGAATACAGAATTCCTAAATTCCGTAAGACTAATCAGAGCATGACCATTGACCTCCGTCCTACTTGTGATAAAGGACAGCGTGTGAAGAAGGGTGATATCCTGACTGAAGGATATTCAACTCAGGGTGGTGAGCTTGCATTGGGTAAAAACCTGTTGGTGGCTTATATGCCTTGGAAAGGTTATAACTACGAGGATGCTATTGTATTGAATGAACGCGTTGTACGTGAGGACTTGCTGACTTCTGTACACGTTGATGAATATATTTTGGAGGTCCGCGAAACGAAACGCGGTATGGAAGAATTAACTTCTGATATTCCTAACGTGAGTGAAGAAGCTACTAAAGATTTGGATGAAAACGGTATTGTACGTGTAGGTGCACGTATCGAACCGGGTGATATCCTGATTGGTAAGATTACTCCGAAAGGTGAATCAGATCCTTCTCCGGAAGAAAAATTGCTTCGTGCTATTTTCGGTGATAAGGCAGGTGATGTGAAGGATGCTTCATTGAAAGCTTCTCCGTCATTACGTGGTGTCGTTATTGACAAGAAGTTGTTCTCACGTGTTATCAAGAGCAGAAGTGAGAAGAATGCCGATAAGGCTATTCTGCCTAAACTGAATGATGAATTCGAAGAAAAGGCAGCAAAACTGAAAGATATCTTGATTGAGAAACTATTGGTTTTGACTAATGGTAAGGTTTCCCAAGGAGTGAAAGATTATTTGGGAACGGAAGTTATTGCCAAGGGGGCGAAGTTCACCAAACGCGATTTGGAATCATTGGATTATACTATTATCCAGTTGAGCAAGTGGACAGCTGATGCTCATAAGAATGACATGATTCGTGACTTGGTGATGAATTATTTGAAGAAATATAAAGAATTGGATGCTGAATTAAAGCGTAAGAAGTTTGCTATCACTATCGGTGATGAACTTCCTGCGGGCATTATTCAGATGGCTAAGGTTTATATTGCCAAGAAGCGTAAGATTGGTGTAGGTGATAAGATGGCGGGACGTCACGGTAACAAGGGTATTGTTTCTCGTGTGGTTCGTCAGGAAGATATGCCGTTCTTAGCAGATGGTACTCCAGTAGATATCGTATTGAATCCGTTGGGTGTGCCTTCTCGTATGAATATTGGTCAGATTTTCGAAGCCGTATTAGGTCGTGCCGGAAAAGAGTTGGGTGTGAAATTTGCTACTCCTATTTTTGACGGTGCTTCTATGGATGATTTAAATGAATGGACAGATAAAGCTGGATTGCCTCGTTATTGTAAGACTTATCTTTGTGATGGTGGTACAGGCGAACGCTTTGACCAACCTGCAACAGTGGGTGTAACTTATATGTTGAAACTAGGGCACATGGTTGAAGATAAGATGCATGCCCGTTCTATCGGTCCGTACTCCCTTATTACTCAGCAGCCGCTTGGTGGTAAGGCACAGTTCGGTGGTCAGCGTTTCGGAGAAATGGAAGTTTGGGCGCTTGAAGCATTCGGCGCAGCACATATCTTACAGGAAATCCTGACCATTAAGTCTGATGACGTTGTAGGACGCTCAAAGGCTTACGAAGCTATTGTGAAAGGTGAACCTATGCCAACTCCGGGTATCCCCGAATCTCTGAATGTATTGTTACACGAACTGAGAGGTCTTGGCTTGAGTATCAACCTTGAATAATAAAAAAATATAACTCTTTACATTATAAATAAGGAAGTATGGCTTTTAGAAAAGAAACTAAGATAAAGAGTAATTTCTCGAAAATCTCAATTGGCTTGGCTTCACCCGAAGAAATCCTTGAGAATTCGAGCGGTGAGGTGTTGAAGCCTGAAACGATCAACTACCGTACCTACAAACCGGAACGTGATGGTTTGTTCTGCGAGCGTATTTTCGGTCCGGTGAAAGATTACGAATGTCATTGCGGTAAGTACAAACGTATCCGTTATAAAGGTATTGTTTGTGACCGATGTGGCGTTGAAGTGACTGAAAAGAAGGTCCGTCGTGAACGTATGGGACATATTCAGTTAGTTGTGCCTGTAGCGCATATCTGGTATTTTCGTTCATTGCCGAACAAGATCGGTTATTTGTTGGGGCTGCCTACAAAGAAACTAGACGCTATTGTATATTATGAACGTTATGTGGTTATCCAGCCGGGTGTGAAGGCTGAAGATGGCATTAATAAATATGATTTGCTTTCTGAAGAAGAGTATTTGGATATCTTGGATACACTTCCTAAAGAAAACCAATATTTGGAAGATACAGATCCGAATAAGTTTATAGCTAAGATGGGAGCAGAAGCCATTTATGATCTGCTCTCAACTTTGGATTTGGATGCTTTATCTTATGAATTACGTCATAAAGCAAGTAATGATTCTTCGCAGCAACGTAAGAACGAGGCTTTGAAGCGTCTGCAGGTAGTTGAATCGTTCCGTGCATCTCGCGGACGTAATAAACCTGAATGGATGATTGTACGTATTGTGCCGGTTATTCCTCCTGAACTGCGTCCATTGGTTCCGTTGGATGGTGGCCGTTTCGCTACCTCTGACTTGAATGACTTGTATCGTCGTGTGATTATCCGTAACAACCGTTTGAAGCGACTGATTGAAATCAAGGCTCCCGAAGTGATTTTGCGTAACGAAAAACGTATGTTGCAGGAGGCTGTCGATTCCTTGTTCGATAACTCACGTAAATCAAGTGCAGTGAAGACTGACGCTAATCGTCCATTGAAATCACTGTCCGATAGCTTGAAGGGTAAGCAAGGACGTTTCCGTCAGAACTTGCTGGGTAAGCGTGTTGACTACTCTGCTCGTTCGGTTATCGTTGTTGGTCCTGAATTGAAGATGGGTGAATGTGGTATTCCTAAACTGATGGCTGCAGAGCTTTACAAGCCGTTTATCATCCGTAAGTTGATTGAACGTGGTATTGTGAAGACTGTAAAATCTGCAAAGAAGATTGTAGACCGCAAGGAGCCTGTGATCTGGGATATCTTGGAACATGTCATGAAAGGTCATCCTGTATTGCTGAACCGTGCGCCGACTCTGCACCGTTTGGGTATTCAGGCTTTCCAACCGCATATGATTGAAGGTAAAGCTATTCAGTTGCACCCGTTGGCTTGTACAGCGTTCAATGCCGACTTCGATGGTGACCAGATGGCGGTTCACTTGCCTTTGAGTAATGATGCGATTCTGGAAGCACAGATGTTGATGCTTCAAGCTCATAACATTCTGAATCCTGCTAATGGTGCTCCTATTACTGTGCCTGCACAGGATATGGTACTTGGTTTGTATTATATTACCAAGCTGAGAAAAGGGGCTAAAGGTGAAGGCTTGACTTTCTACGGTCCGGAAGAGGCTTTGATTGCTTATAATGAAGGTAAAGTGGATATTCATGCTATCGTCAACGTAGTGGTGAAGGACTTGGACAAAGATGGCAAAATCGTAGATGTGATGATGAAAGAAACCTCCGTAGGGCGTGTGATTGTAAATGAAATCGTTCCAGCGGAAGTGGGGTACTTGAATACCATTATTTCCAAAAAGTCTTTGCGAGATATCATTAGTGATGTTATCAAAGCTGTCGGTGTTGCACGTGCTTGTGAATTCTTGGATGGTATTAAGAACTTAGGTTACTATATGGCGTTCAAGGGTGGTCTGTCATTCAACTTGGGTGATATTATTATCCCGAAAGAAAAAGAAGAACTGGTAAAACGTGGTAATGAGGAAGTGGAACAGATTATGATGAACTATAATATGGGTTTCATTACTGACAATGAACGTTATAACCAGGTTATCGATACATGGACTCACGTGAACAGTGACCTGTCTGATATACTTTACAAGACGATTAAGAATGATGACCAAGGCTTCAATTCAGTATTTATGATGCTTGATTCCGGGGCCCGTGGTTCTAAAGAGCAGATTCGTCAGTTGTCTGGTATGCGTGGTTTGATGGCGAAACCGCAGAAAGCCGGTGCTGAAGGCGCACAGATTATTGAAAACCCTATTCTTTCAAACTTTAAAGAAGGTTTGTCTGTGTTAGAGTATTTTATTTCTACCCACGGTGCTCGTAAAGGTTTGGCGGATACAGCGTTGAAGACTGCTGATGCGGGATACTTGACCCGCCGTCTGGTAGACGTGTCGCATGATGTGATTATCAATGAAGAAGACTGTGGAACACTTCGTGGTTTGGTTTGTACGGCTTTGAAGAATAACGATGAAGTTATTGCTACTTTGTACGAACGTATTCTAGGACGTGTTTCTGTACATGATATCGTCCATCCTACTACTGGTAAACTGATTGTAGCCGGTGGAGAGGAGATTACAGAGGATATTGCGCAGGAAATCGAGGATTCTCCGATTGAAAGCGTTGAAATCCGTTCGGTATTAACTTGTGAATCTAAGAAAGGGGTATGTGCTAAGTGTTATGGACGTAACTTGGCATCCAGTCGTATGGTTCAGAAAGGTGAAGCAGTCGGCGTAATCGCTGCCCAATCTATTGGTGAGCCGGGTACACAGTTGACATTGCGTACATTCCATGCCGGTGGTATCGCAGGTAATATGGCTGCTAATGCAAGCATTGTGGCCAAGAATAATGCACGTTTGGAATTCGAAGAATTGCGTACGGTAGATACGGTTGATGAAATGGGTGAGGCTGTGAAAGTGGTAGTCGGTCGTTTGGCTGAAGTCCGCTTTATCGATGTGAATACAGGGATTATCCTGTCAACTCATAATGTGCCTTATGGTTCAAAATTATATGCTGCGGACGGTGATATTGTTGAGAAGGGAAAACTGATTGCTAAGTGGGATCCGTTCAACGCTGTTATTATTACAGAGGCTACTGGTAAGATTGAATTCGAGAGTGTGGTTGAAAACGTAACTTATAAGGTAGAGTCTGATGAAGCTACCGGTTTGCGTGAAATTATCATTATCGAGTCTAAGGATAAGACAAAAGTACCTTCTGCCCATATTGTAACCGAGGATGGTAATTTGATCCGTACTTATAACTTACCCGTGGGGGGGCATGTTGTGGTTGAAAACGGTCAGGCAGTGAAAGCTGGTGACATTATTGTGAAGATTCCTCGTGCTGTAGGCAAGGCTGGTGATATCACTGGTGGTCTTCCTCGTGTTACAGAACTGTTTGAGGCTCGTAACCCATCTAATCCTGCTGTCGTTTCTGAAATAGACGGTGAAATTACTATGGGTAAGATTAAGCGTGGTAACCGTGAAATTATTGTCACATCTAAGACAGGTGAAGTGAAAAAGTATTTGGTGAATCTGTCTAAACAAATATTGGTTCAGGAGAATGACTACGTTCGTGCCGGAACTCCGTTATCTGACGGTGCGATTACTCCTGCTGACATTTTGGCCATTAAAGGTCCCACGGCTGTACAGGAATATATCGTAAATGAAGTGCAAGACGTTTACCGTTTGCAGGGTGTGAAGATTAACGACAAACACTTTGAGATTATTGTTCGTCAAATGATGCGTAAGGTAGAAATCGATGAGCCGGGCGATACTCGCTTCTTGGAACAGCAGGTAGTGGATAAGCAAGAGTTCATGGAAGAAAACGATCGTATTTGGGGCAAGAAAGTAGTTGTTGACTCTGGTGATTCTCAGAATTTACAGCCGGGTCAGATTGTTACTGCCCGTAAGTTGCGTGATGAGAACAGTATGTTGAAACGTCGTGATTTGAAGCCTGTTGAGGTACGTGATGCTATTCCTGCTACATCTACTCAGATTCTGCAAGGTATTACCCGTGCCGCTTTGGGAACTTCAAGTTTCATGTCTGCTGCATCATTCCAGGAAACAACGAAAGTTTTGAATGAGGCTGCCATCAATGGTAAGGTTGATAGATTGGAGGGTATGAAGGAGAATGTGATTTGTGGTCACTTGATTCCTGCCGGTACCGGTCAGCGTGAATTCGAAAAGATTATTGTTGGTTCGAAGGAAGAATATGATCGCATTCTTGCTAATCGTAAGAATGTACTCGATTATAGTGAGGTAGAGTAATTTTTAATACATACACTGTAAAAGAGGCTGATTTCTGTTTAAGAAATCAGCCTCTTTAGGTTTATAGTAAATGCTATAGGAAAATTATATAGAATAATCAGTATGTTGTATTATTACAAATAAATGTCTATATTTGTACTCCAACCAAAGAATAGAAGTTGGGGACCTTGAAATTCAGAATATTTTTTTAATGCTAAAGTATAAAATCATGGAAAACGAAAAAAATAACAATCAGTTGCAGATAGAGTTGAAAGAAGAAGTAGCTCAAGGAACGTATGCAAATCTTGCCATTATTACCCATTCCAGTTCGGAATTTATTGTTGATTTTGTGCGTGTAATGCCGGGATTACCTAAAGCTGGAGTGCAGTCACGTATTGTACTGACTCCTGAACATGCAAAACGTTTGATGTATGCATTACAGGAGAATGTTGCAAAATACGAACGTAATTTTGGACCTATTCGAATGCCGGAAGAAATGAATGGGGGAAATAATGGACCGGATGGAAAAACATTCATTCCTCCTATAAGCGGATTTAAAGGGGAAGCATAAGGGCTTTTGTAGCAAAAATAACATAGTAGTCTGTTTTTCAAAAACTTTTTTGAGAAACAGACTATTTTTATTAGTAGAAAGTATTGTTTATTAAAATGTTATTCGTAACTTTGCAGCCCAAAATGTATAGTTTTGGACTTAGTACAGCAAATTAATAAACAATATATAATAATTAAAAATCAAACAAAATGCCTACTATTCAACAATTAGTAAGAAAAGGAAGAGAGGTTTTGGTTGAGAAGAGTAAATCTCCGGCACTGGATTCATGTCCTCAAAGACGTGGCGTTTGTGTTCGTGTGTATACTACTACTCCGAAAAAACCGAATTCAGCAATGCGTAAGGTTGCTCGTGTACGTCTGACAAACTCTAAGGAAGTGAACTCTTATATTCCGGGAGAAGGACACAACTTGCAGGAACACTCAATCGTATTGG
>ENA-ORSI01002402-ORSI01002402.1-human-gut-metagenome-genome-assembly--contig:-NODE-2402-length-13623-cov-6.117482_pt1 | contig 13623 bp, 13 predicted proteins | sample MGYA00242187_ERZ509154 | MGnify/ENA primary metagenome ERZ509154 (study PRJEB26280, sample SAMEA2338627) | human gut metagenome | biome: human gut; feature: human-associated habitat; material: faeces...
AGATTGAAGAAGACGCCAAAATGAAGGAAATCGAGTTCAAGAACGCGTATATCGTGTATTACAAGGAAACGCTTGACGTAAACAACGATATACCGATGACCATCGCACTCACCTTCTCTGCCGAACATCTCACTGTGGGCAACGCGGCGCTTGACAACCGCTGGCCGAAAAACTAGTGCTGTGGGGGTTAATAGCCCCAAGCGGGAAACAAACATACATTGCCGCTTGATGGGCTTGTTCCGTCAAGCGGCAATGTGATTTATTAATAATTAAAATCATTGCCATTATGCTTGAGCAGAAGAAGACGACAGTCAGCATTGAAGGGAACGCCTTGCCTTCTTTCTTTCAAATCATGCTGAAACAGTGCATCAACGACCATCACTATTTTCAAATTCAAATGGATGTTGAGTCGGGTGAGCTTCGTGATGCGCACACACTCGACAAGAGTGCAAACTGGATAGGCAAGCAAGTGGAAATCCAAATAGGCGGCAATCCTTTCAAAGGCATCGTGACTCATGTAGGACTTAACCGCTCAAAAGGCAATCATGGCTATTTGGTTATCGAGGGCTATTCATTAACCTTTTTACTTGAAACGGAATTGAATTGCGCCTCGTGGACCAAGACTACCCTTTCCAGCATTGTCAAGGAGATTTGTGACAGGGCCGGAGTTGCCACTGCACTCAGACCAGAATATGACTCCGAGATAGAATATGAATGTCAGTATATGGAAAGTGACTTTGACTTTATCCGACGGCTGGCAAGGCAATATCACGAATGGCTGTATTACAACGGACAAGAATTGGTTTTCGGAAAGCCCAAACAACTGCCGTCTGCCGTTACGCTGACATACGGACGAGAAATTGAAGAGCTTGACATCAGCATTCAAACGCTCGCGAGGCCTTTCAACGGAAGCACATACAATTCGTATACAGCCAGAGGGGAAAAAGCCGCTTCACCCGATGTTCCAGCAGGTCTGAATGCTTTGGGACAAAAAGCATTCGACGCTTCCATCAAACTCTTCAAATCTTCTGCATACCAGTACTCAGAAATCAGAGTTGCGGATGGTAGCCAACTTGAAAAATCCTTTCAGAAGAAACAACAGAGCGATGCAGCAGCTTCCCATTATATTAGATGTGAAACGGACTGCAACCATATTACCATAGGCAGTGTAGTAGAAATTAAGACTGCCATCCAAAATTTCCAGTTTGATTTTTCCGAAAAAACACTGGGTGAATATTTCATTACAGAGATTACCCATATCATCGGAACAGGGGACGGTTATAACAATACATTTACAGCTCTCAGTTCAAAGGTAAACTACCTTCCTGCACCCGATGTACCGTTGCCTGTAGCACAGCCCCAACAGGCTGTAGTCTTCAGCAACGAAGACCCTCAAAAAAAGGGACGCGTACAGGTAATAATGAACTGGCAGAACCCAAATATGAGAACCTCGTGGATACGTGTGATGGCTCCTGATGCCGGGAAAAGCGACAAGAAGACCACCAATAGAGGATTTGTCTTTATCCCTGAAAAGGATGATATTGTAATGGTCGGATTCCGATACAATGACCCCAACCGGCCTTTTGTCATGGGAAGTCTATTTAATGGAAAGACAGGAGCCGGCGGCGACAGCGGGAACAAGAAAAAAAGCCTGACCACACGAAGCGGATGTACCATCGTCATCGATGATGATGAAGGCAGCATCACCATGAAAGACAAAGAAGGAAACAGTTACATGTCCGACGGAAAAGGCAATATTCTCCTATCCGCTTCCAAATCCATCAAGCTAACGGTCGGTGATAACAGTTTCGAGTTGGACAGTGACGGCAATATAAAATCCAAAGCCACTTCCCAAATCTCGGAAGAGGCAACCAACAGTATTGTCCAATCCGCCAACACGATAAACAGCAGTGCCGTAGAAGCATATACCATAAACGGGAAAGTGGTGACCGCCACAGGAGAAAAATCCGCCACAGTTTCCGGAGGACAACAGGCGACCATTGATTCCAATGGAACAACTGCCGTAGCAGGTACAATCATCAAACTGAACTGATATATGAGCAATGCCATACAACAAATAGCAGACCGAATGCTTCACCTTTGGGAAGATGCCGTAGCACTTCCAGTCAAGATGGTACGCATTGTCATCAATCCGGGTGATGAAACCATGCTGGAGGCTTTTTATGACTATATGCTTGCCATTGACAGTGAAGAAGAGGACATGGTATTCATCATTGCTCTCCCTTTCACATCCGCTACGAAATTCGGCCATGAGGTATTGGAATACATCAGCCAGCAGATAGATTATTGGAACAATTCCAAGAAGCCAGACGACATCATTTTTGAAAAAGTGGACTGGCATCCTGATTTTGACACGGCAAACACAGACAACCCGGCCCAGACGGTGGTGGAAAACCTTAACCGTCTGACACAAGTCATGGTCGGCGAAACAGACATGAAATGCAGTTTCGTATTTAACTTAGAAGGTACACAGGACTATAAAGAATGCCAACGCTGGTTTGAGCAAGCACTCTCTCTACCTTTCGACAGCCAAATGGTTTGGGGGCTAGACGATGTCGCCGGTCAAGAAAACTTCGGCAGGGTCATGTCAAAGTATCCGAATGAAACAACTTCCATCCATCCTCCCATAGATTTGGACGGAGCAGCCGAACAACTGGCCGAACAAGCAGCCAATGAAGACCGGAGTGACCCTGCCCTGTCTTCATTCAGACTGGCACTGATTCGACTCATGAACAGTGTGAAGAAAAGGGATGCGGCGCAAACCGACCTTTATGCACGTAAGTGTCTTGACATGGCTTTGGTAAATGTCAAAAAAGACCTGAACTGGCTGAGCCAGTTCGTTACGGTCTATACCATTCTTTATACAGACCGAATCACTCGAAAGGACATGGATATGGCCCTGTATTTTGCAGACAAGGCAGTCGAAGCGGCACAACTGGGAACGGGCAAACTTGACCCCTCCCTGTCCGGACGTCTGCTAGGCAGTTCTTTGGTTGGGAAAGCCTCCGTACAGGTACGTTGTTCCAAGTGGCAGGAAGCGGCGGAAACCTACCAAAAAGGAGCGGATGCCTATTCTCAATGCAAAGATTATCTAATGCAGGCCGAGGCTTTAAGAATGTGCGGATGGTGCTGGGAAAAAGCACACGATTCCATGCAAGCAGCCCACTGCTATGTGGAAGGTTTTCATCTGGCCGATAAACTATCTTCCGATTTGATAAGACATTCATCTTATCCCTTATTGCTGCTTAAACTGCTTGAAAGCTCCAAACGCCAGTCTTTTGTCAGCAATGACGAGATAGACCAGGTTTTAACCCGCGTAATCGGTAAGGATTGGGAAAACTTCTTGTATCAGTACAAACGAAATTTAGGAAAATATCATGGAATGGCTCAACAAAATATGGACGACCCTGCAACAGATATTCAGTGAAGGCCCCGAATATGTCAAGGAAAACCCCAAATCGGGTTATCTTATTGTCATATTCATCCTACTGGTTTGGCTTATCGGCCTGATACTGGATTGGAAATGGACGTATGCCCGTCCAGGCAGTTGGGGCGGAAATTTCTGGCTTGAACTGCTGGGACCCAACGGCTTCCGATTCTGGATGGGAGTGATTGTCGTCATAGCCATCCTGCTATCAGCCTATTTATTTTTCAAGACTTAAAATTTACCCATAAAACCCTCATAGTATGTCCAACGAAACGAGTTACTTCGACCAGGTGAGCGCACAGCTCGAGATGACTGTCGGCGCGCAGATGTCGGGCGTGGTGTCGGGCGTTTCCGAGAACGCCGAGGCGGGCGTCTCCCCGTCCGTGAACGCCCTCGACACCGGCCTGAAGGCCGCCGTGACCCTCGGCAGCCTGGCAGACAACCTGGGCGAGGCGGCCGTGCTGCCCGTGCTCGGAGCGCTGGGGATGAAGGGACAGGCCTGCCTGCCCATATCCAAACAGCTCGACCCGGTCATCGGGATGGACATACACCTGGTGAACATTCCGCCGGCAACGAGCGTGCCCATGCCCCACCCGTATGTCGGATTCCTGATGAAACCGGAGGACTTCATGGCCGCGGCCATATCCTCATTCATCCCTTCCCCACCCACGGAGGAGGAAAGCGGCAACGCGGATTCCGCTAAACTGGCAGAGATAGGCCACACGGCACTGACGATGGCCGTGGGAATGATGGGCGCCACCGTCAAGATCGGAGGGTTCATACCGAGAGCCGTGGCTTCCACGCCCACACGCAGCATACCACACGTGCCGATGGGGGCCGGATTCGCAGCCAACTCGCTCCCCATACCGAAGGACAACGGACACGCCTTCATGGGAAGCCTGACCGTACTCGCCGACGGGCTGCCACTCTCGGGGGGAGGCGCGCACATGCACCTGGACTGCAACGACCTGGGAATGGCGAGCGTGCACAAGGTGGCGGGACGCTTCCTGCCGACAGGGGTCATCAACCCGATACCTCCGGCCAGGCAGATTCTGACCAACCCCGTGCCGGTGCCACTCAACCCGATGGCGGCCCTCTCGCGCAAGTGCATGGGAGCTTTCGGAAGGCTGTACAAGAAAAAGACCCAGAAGCTGGCAGACGAACTGCACGGCGCGGTCAACGACAAGATAAAGAGCGGAATGCTGCAGGGCATGCTGCACAAGGTCATCTGTACCGTTACCGGACACCCCGTGGACGTGGCCAGCGGAACCTTCTTCACAGACGAGGAGGACTTCTGGCTGGACGGGCCGGTGCCACTCTCGTGGGAACGCACCTGGTACAGCCGCAGCGACTACCGCGGACCGCTCGGATACGGGTGGCACCACGCCTACGACATGGGAATCGTGGTCGAGGACGGCATACTCACCCTGCGCATGTCCGACGGGATACCCGTGGCCTTCCCGCTGCCCACGGAGAGGAAGCCCTCGTTCATACGCTCCGAACGAAAGGAGGCACGGAAGGAGAAGGACGGCTACTGCATCTGGGACATGGCCGAGGACCTCTATTACCGCTTCACACAGAAGGAATACGACTCCGTCCGGCTGCTGGAGAGCGTCTCGGACACCAACGGCTTCGCCATACGCTTCGCCTACGACGGGAAGGGACGGCTGCAAGGCATCACCGACAGTGCGGGCAGGCACCTGAGCGTGGAATGCGACCCGGAGAGCGGACTCATCACGGAGATAAGGGGGCCGCACCCCGAAAACAGGGAGGAAGAGATTACGCTCGCCTCCTACGAGTACGACGCGGCCGGGAACCTCGTCTGCCAGCGGAACGCGGTGGGCGACGCCATGCGCTACGAGTACGAGGGACGGCTGATCGTGAAGGAGACCTGGCGCAACGGGCTCAAGTGGTTCTTCGAATACGACGGCAGGGAGACCGGCTCACGGTGCGTACACACATGGGGCGACGGAGGCATCTACGACCACAAGCTGCAGTTCCTGGACGGCATGACAAGAGTGCTCGACAGCCATGACAAGCCGACGGTTTACCATCACAAGGACGGGCTGGTGTACCTGAAGGTGGACGCCAACGGCGGCGAGCGGAGATGGAAGTACGACAGCGACCGGAACCTCCTGCAGGAGACGGACGAGGCCGGGAACACCACGCTGTACAAGTACGACAGATGGGGCAACTGCACCGACAGCTCGGAACCGGGAGGAGGCAGCGTGTCGGCCGTGTTCTTCCGCAAGGGCCCGCTGCGCAACCGGCCGCTGAGCGTGACCACCGCTGACGGGGGAACGTGGAACTTCGACTACGACGGCCGCGGCAACGTGACCGGGAGGACCAACCCGGAAGGGGCAAAGACGTGCATAGACTACCGCAACGGCAGGCCCGAAACCGTCACCGACCCCTACGGCGTGAGGACGGAACTGGCCTACGACCGTGACGGCAACCTGACGGAAGCGGCCGACAGCCGGGGCAACGCGGCGTGCTACCGCTATGACAGGCTGGGACGGTGCACGCAGGTGACCAACCCCAAGGGGGCCGTGCAGACACGCCGCTACGACGCCGCCGGACGTGTGACGGAGGTGGACGACTTCGACGGCAACCACATACTCCTGAAATACGACGGGATAGACAACCTGCTGGAATACCGGGACGACCTGCAGAAGGTAGAGTACTCCTATACGGGCATGTGGAAGCTGGCATACCGCAGGGACAGCCGGGGCGTGGTCGCCTTCCACTACGACCGGGAGGAAAGGCTGGAAAGGGTCATCAACGAGGCCCTGCAGTGCTACGAGTTCGAACTCGACGACGTGGGAAACGTAATCCGGGAAACGGGCTTCGACAGGGGGACGAGGACATACAGGCGCGACCTTGCCGGGCGCGTGACAAGCGAAAGGCTGCCGGGCGGAACCGTGCGGGAATACGAGTACGACGCCGCGTCGAGGGTCACGAGGGTCTCCTATGCCACCACGGACGAACCGGACCAGACCTACCGGTACGGCATCTCCGGAAGGCTCGTGGAAGCCACAAGGGGTGAAAGCCGCGTGGAGTTCGCATACAACGCGCTGGGACTGCCGGTGACGGAAACGGCCGGCGGAGAGACCATCACACGTACCTACGACAGGACCGGACAGATACTCTCCCTGCAAAGTTCGCTCGGGGCCAACCTGGAATACATACGCAATGAGTTCGGGGAACTGACGGAGTTCCGGGCCGGGGACGGCATCGGGAGCGATGAAAGGCCGTGGCGCTCGCAGCACCGCTACGACACGCTGGGCTTCGAGGTGGAACGGATACTGCCCGGAGGCGTAATGCGCAGTTTCGGGTATGACGACATTGGCCGCCTGGTGGACGCGCGCACGAGGAAGGACGCGCAGACACGCCACCTGCGCCGCTACCGCTGGGGAAAGGCCGACCGCCTGCTCGCAACCGAGGACAGCAGGTACGGGACGGTCCGCTACGGGTACACCCCGAACGGACAGCTGGAAAAGGCCGAGTACGGGGACGGGACAACCCGGTGGAGAAAGAGCGACGGGCTGGGCAACCTCTACCCCGACCCGGACCGCCTGTTGCGCCGCTTCCTGAAAGGCGGGGCGATGGAACAGGACGGGAAATGGCACTGCGAGTACGACAGGGACGGGAACCTGACCGAACGCTACATCGGAACGGGAAGATGGCTGGACGGGAAGAAGGAGCACTGGAGGTACCGCTGGAACGCGGACGGCTCGCTGGCGAAGGTCATACGGCCCGACGGCGGGGAAGTGACGTTCGAATACGACGCGCTGGGAAGAAGGCTCTCCAAGAGCTTCGGAACGTCCGTGACGCGCTGGCTGTGGAACGGGAACGTGCCCCTGCACCAGTGGAGACAGAAGCGGAGCTATTCAAGGGAAAAGGATGCGTGGCTGACCGGGGAGGAACGCAGGGACAATACGCTCTGGCTCTTCGAGAAGAAGTCCTTCGTGCCTGCGGCCATGATTAAGGAAGGAAAAGCCTACTCTATATTGACCGACCACCTGGGCACGCCCACGCAGGCGTATGACGCGGAGGGGAACGAGGTGTGGAGCAGAGTGCTGGACATGAACGGCGAGGTCATCGAGGAGACCGGAAACGTGGGAATGATTCCGTTCCTCTTCCAGGGGCAGTATTATGACCGGGAAACGGAGCTGGCGTACAACCGATTCAGGTATTACTCGCCACACATGGGAATGTATATATCGCAGGACCCGATTGGATTGGCAGGAGGTATTACCAATATATATGCATATGTTGATGATACAAATTCTTGGGTTGACATCTGGGGATTAGATTATGTATATCAAATAATAGTAAAAGCAACAGGAGAAGTAAAATACTATGGTATAACGGAACGAGACCCTAGAATTCGAGGGAATGAACATATTGATAAAGAAAATCTATTAGAGGGAGAAATAATGCAAATAATAGCTAAAGATGTTAATCATGACCAAGCTAGAACAATAGAAGCTATTAAAATAAGAGAGGCAATTGTATCAGCTAATGCTCAACATCTATCAACAGTAGAAGAGCAATTAAATAAAGCTGGGCTTAGAAACAGAAACAGAGGACGAGATATTGAGAAAAGACCTTTTAATCCTGAAACAATGGGAGGCAATTACTCGTTACTCGACAAACCAGAAGAAGTAAAAGGATTAAAGAAATATAAAAAATAACAAATATGGCTTTAAATAAAGTTTATGGTATAAAACCAGAAGAAAATACATGTGCTGATCTGGTTCCAATGTCTTATTTCTATTTTATAATAAAAAATATAGAAGAGATAATGACACTTATGCTAGAAAAAAAATACGAAGATGGTAGACAACCTTTATTAGTCCACATTGATGTCTTAATTATGTTTATAAAAAAATATCCTAATACAGCATCAATGTGTTTAAATAAAATAAAGCGGACACAAATAAAAAAAGTATTTGAAGAGTGGTGGATACGAAATGAAAAAAAAATACCGGCAAAATATCGTATTGGTATTAGAGAAAATGCAGATAATTTATTTAATGAATTAATGAATGTCAAAACATGGGAGAAGTCAGAATAGCTAAGTCCAAAGAATTTGATTTACACCCTTTTTTGTGGGTAAATCATAATACAACAGTCTCTGTTTGTTTGTATATAAACAATTATAAAAAAATTTTTTTTGATTCATATACTAACGCAGATGGCAATGGTTACGATTGGCAATCTCTTGCGCATACATTTATGAAAGAAAAGCTTTCAGATTTAATTGATTACATTAATTTCGACTCTGAAGCAAATATGTTCTGTGCATATTCTCCAAATCCTAGCATGTTATACAAATTCATAAATGAGTTTAAGAACATGTGTGAAAATGACAATGAATTAAAATATTGGCTTTCAATCACAGATTTTGATTAATTGATAAATAAAAAATAAAGTTTGTATAGAAAAAACAGAACTGTTGGTTATCAGTGTCCTTAAACCTTATTTTATATAATGTCTAATAAAAAATAAAAGTCGATAGTATAGAATATCACTATTCCATAAACCTTAATCACATAAGTGAAATTGAAAGTAGTTTTGATATTGATATTTTCTCATTCACAAAATATGATACATTCTTTAAAGAATGTATTGACAGTTTGCAAAGCAATGATTATACAATATTAAATGCATAAGTAGAGGCACCTATCCAGTGCTTGTTATATGTAAGAAATGACCATCTGATAGCTGTATGGTGCAATTTATTTGCAAATACGGCTAAAGTATTGCTCTATGCTAATGAGTTTTTATCACATATACAAAAATAAATTTTATTATGAAACAAATTACCCCCAAAGATATCTATGCTTCCTTATGGAAATGCCGTGACTTTGAATTATCCCACTTATGGCAACGGTCGATTTTCCTGACTGCTTTCTTAGTCATGTGCTTTACAGGTTATGGAAGCCTGTTATTGAAAATTTGCGAATATGTTACCGATGATAAAAAATTTATCCCTTTTTGCATCCTTAATGCATCCGGTTTAAGCGTTGCACTTTTGGGTATTATTCTTTCTGCCCTATGGATTATGATGGGAAAAGGTTCTAAAGCATGGTACGAAAAGTATGAGAAAGCATTGTATAATATTGAACGTAATACGGACTATAGCAAAAAAATAGTAGTGAAGGATATGGACGATGCAGAACTGGTACATGGCAATCTCCCAGAACCGGAGCCCTTGGACACAAAACTGTTTACAACTAATGCCGGAAAATTTTCCGTATCAAGAATTAATATTGCCATCGGTCAAATATCCATGATTGTTTGGGGGCTTATCTATTTAATTCAATCCATTTGCTTTTCGTTTTCCAAACAATTTTATACAGCACTTGGAATTTGCAAAGATTCTTCATTGGCAGGTTTCATATCTTTATTTGCTTGGTTATTGCTATTAGTCCTATCTATTGTCATTATTAAATTCACACGATGGTGTAGTAGTTCAGGAATCTAAATTTTAGATGAATTTGATAATATAATACCCTTTTTCATCCTAAATGCAATGTTTTTCTCCCGAAAATTTGGAATATACAGTTTTTTCCCTTATACTTGTTCAATGTAATCTCTTTTTCTTCTTCCTAAAGCGGGGCTCTGCTTTAATCAGCTTTTTATAAGTCTGATTCATAACCATCAAAATATTAGTAATATGGGAGCGTTCAGAGCAACCGTAAGTATGCGTGGAAGGGAGATAGAAATTCTTTTTTCTCACCTAGAGTTTAGCCGCAAGACAGATAATAAAGGACGACCTGTAACTTCCGTAATAGGAGGCAGACTGACATTCAGCATTGAATCCACCAAGGATACGGAGATTTTAGAGGCGATGATTAACAGTCAGTTCAAGCCTGTCAGTGGTAAGATTACTTTCTATAAAACCGATGATAATTCCATCTTTAGAATTATCGAGTTCAGATGTGCTTATATTGTTTATTTCAAAGAGGTATTCAATGTAGATAAAAGACGTCCGATGCTTATTACGATAACACTCTCGGCCGATATTCTGATTGTCGGAAACGCCTTCCTGACAAACAGTTGGTAAGAGCTTGGAGACATCTGCATTTCTTCTGTAAACAATGCAAAAAAGCAAGGCCATAAAAGGAATGACCCTGCTTTTAGGATTGTTATGTCCTAAAACGAATTAAAGACACAAGTTATCTGTCTGTTTGTATGCGGACCAGCAAGTCATCACACAGCGAATACCTGATAAGAGCAGTATCCCACTTGCAGAAATGCCCATGCTACCAGAACAATGCTACTAGTCAAACCAGTCCGGATTGCTTTCCTTCAGCACCTCAACCAGTTCCTTGTCCGGTAATTCCAGACTTCTCTTGTCAGTGAAATAGAAAACCTCGTCATAGAGTGCTTTCGCTTCTTCACTGGAAAAATCCTCATCCCCGTCTCGAAACGGTCCAGGATGCAAAGCGTCCAACAACTCAGTAGAGCCAACCAGAAGCTCTTCCCCATCGATTGAATAAACAACGCGGCATACATAGGTCTTGCCGTCAAAATGAATTTTCTTTGTTTTCATATTATCCTCCTTATTTTAATGGTATGTTACGTCCATGTTTGTTGAGATATTCCATAATGCATTTCGCTTCCTCATGCGAGGCTTGGTTCCGTTCGTCATAATGCCGCCTATCATCCGCCATGACTTTGATACACTCTTTAATCAGCCGATAAAGACTTTGTTGAAGCGTCGGATGCATGTCCGGGATAGCCGCAGCAAAGCGTATCGGATTGAAGCCGTAATTGTTCACCGCCATTTCCCACTCCTTTGCGAGTCTGTACTCTTTCGATTCTTGAATTTTTCTTTCCATAGTCTTGATTTTTAATAATTTTCTTCACATATATCATCAAGTTCCCTGATTATACATGATACACTTTCTCCTGTCAGACATTCAATGTCATACAGCAAATCCACCAAAAAGCGATATGCCTTGCTTCCTGCTTCTGTAAATTCACCCATACTGTCGAATACCTCACCGACACATCCAAGCCTTTGTAGCAATTCTTCCAATGTCTTCATCTGTTTTTGAATTTAAGTTTATTTTCCCTCTGTTCGGCGTCCTTCAACCGGAAGCCGCTTCGGTTTTATCGGTGCAGGAAAAGGCTGCCGGAAAAGCCATTCCCGATGTTTTTTCCGGTAAATTACTCTTGCAACGCAAGGAAGAATTTGCCGGAAATGCACTTCAAAACGGAGGGAACAGGCGCGGCAACCTATATTCGCACCGGACAAAACCTGTAGCGGTGACGGCATGGAGGCGGCAACATGGGATACTCGGACCGATATAAAGGGCAAGAGGCTTGAGAAACAAAGTCTATAGAAAGGGTTGGCAGATGCGTAAAAAGGGATTACGGCAGACTTCACGTTACCGTCGGTTTGTAACTCACAACTCCGTAAAAAAGGTCTGTCCGGCATATTTTATTCATTCCTATCCCGGCATACACAGAAAAAGCCATGCCTTGTCAGTTTCCCGACAAGACACAGCATTCATCCCCCTTAAACAATCAAACAATAATCTTCAATAATTTCTGCCACTCTTGTTCGCAAAATTTATCGTACTCTGCTTTATCCTTTCCACTCTCTATGGCACAGTCGATAACACTGCCCAACTCGTCGAAACAAACTTCATCATTGATGCACTCTACCCTCGTATCATCCTGAAGATATACCTCATAATAGTCTGAACCGTTCAGGCATATCAGCACATCACCTTGGAACAGCCTTCCGTTCACGTGGAATTTCACTCCCGGCAATCCCTTGAATACCGTCGGCATGAACTTCTCCATACCCCAAGACATAAGGATTTCTATAGAGGTCATTGTAACAAGTTGCTCTTTTATGGTCTGTGCGACCTGCATTACATATTCTTTGTTCATAATATTGATTTTTAATTGATTTATTTTCCGTTTATTCAAACCACTCTACGTTGTCCTGTTTCAATTCTTCTATCAGTTCTTCATCAGGAAGAAGAAGTGTGTCAGCATCTGTGAAGAAAAATATTTCGTCATAGATATTCTCTGCTTCCTTGCTTGCGAAACCTTCGTCCGCATCGTCGCAGCTTCCGGGCTGCAAGGCATCCAACAGGGAGGTCGGGGCAATCAGCAAATCCTCACCATCATTGGCTTTTACAGTACGGCACACATAGGTCTTGCCGTCAAAATGAATCTCCTTTGTTTTCATATTATCCTCCTTATCTTAATGGTATGTTACGTCCGTGTTTGTTGAGATATTCCATGATGCATTTCGCTTCCTCATGCGAGGCTTGGTTCCGTTCGTCATAATGCCGTCTATCATCCGCCATGACTTTGATACACTCTTTAATCAGCCGATAAAGGCTTTGTTGAAGCGTCGGATGCATGTCCAGGATAGCCGCAGCAAAACGTTTGGGATTGAAACTGTAGCTGTTCACCGCCATTTCCCACTCCTTTGCGAGTCTGTACTCTTTCGATTCTTTGATGTTGTCCATAACTTAAATTTTAACGATTTATTTTTTCTTCCCTCCGTTCGGCGTCCTTCAACCGGAAGCCGCTTCGGGTTTTTCGGTGCAGGAAAAGGTTGCCGGAAAAGCCATTCACGATGTTTTTTCCTGCCAATTACTCTTTCACGGAAAGGAAGAATTTGCAGGAAATCCACTTCAAAACGGAGGGAACAGGCGCGGCAACCTATATTCGCACCAGACAAAACCTGTGGCGGTGACAGCGTTGGGGGCGGCAACATGGGATGCTCGGATAGATATAAAGGGCAAGAGGCTTGAGAAGCAAGGCCTATAGAAAGGGTTGGCAGGGTGTGTAAAAAGGGATTACGGCAGACTTCACGTCGCCATCATTTTGTGACTTACAACTTAAAAAGGTCTGCCCGACACATATTATATAATAACAAGCAGGACGGATTGCTCCGCCCTGCTTCTGAACTGAATTATGGAAAGGTCAGGCAGCCACTTCTTCGGTTTGAGCTTTTTCTTCGGGTTGTGGTTCTGTCACCTGTTGTTCCGTTTCCTGCTTTGCCTTATCCTGCACGGCAAGGACGGCTTTCTTTTCCTCGATGCGCTGGTGGCGTTTCTCGTACACTTCATCATAGCCTTTTCGGATTTCGGCAAGAGCCTCGGGCATGTGCTTTTCCGCAAATTGGAGCAAGA
>ENA-ORSI01002418-ORSI01002418.1-human-gut-metagenome-genome-assembly--contig:-NODE-2418-length-13531-cov-11.659394_pt1 | contig 13531 bp, 7 predicted proteins | sample MGYA00242187_ERZ509154 | MGnify/ENA primary metagenome ERZ509154 (study PRJEB26280, sample SAMEA2338627) | human gut metagenome | biome: human gut; feature: human-associated habitat; material: faeces...
TTCTCTTTTGCGAAAGAGAATGGCCCCTTTGACTCGCTCCCACACGGTGTGGGGAACAACGATGCAGCGCTGCCGCGCTGCGATAAGATCCCCGCGCCCTGTGGGCGCAAAAAGGCAGCCTTTCGGCTGCCTTTTTTAATCCACCGTGCGCATGAAGGACGTCGATCCCTTCTGGAATCTCACATCCAGCTTCACGCGGTCCGCGCGCATATAGCTCGTGGTGTATTCATAGGTATGCCCGTTCTCGGTCGTGGTGCGGCGCTGGTGGAAAAACGCCGCCGAGCCGGGCGCGCAGTGCAGAAGCTGCGCCTCGTGCGGCGCGAGCACAACGGCCTCATACGTGTCCGACGCGGAAAACGGGATGACGCCGACGTGGTAGAGGAGACTGTAGAAGCTGTGCGTCTCCAAAAGCTCGCGCGTCAGGTTCGGGTAGATGTACTCTGGGTAGTACGACGTCTCCAAGATGAGCGGCTCGCCGTCGACGTTTCGCACGCGCGTGAAGCGATAGACCTTCACGCCCGGCTCAAGGCCCATGAGCGTCACGATCTTGGGAGAAGGCGTGATGACCGCGAAGTCGACCAGCGTGGACGACGGCGTTTTTCCCAGCTGGGAAATTTCCGTCGTGAACGAATACTGCACGCCCTTGCGGCGCGTGTTCGGGTCAGTGACGAACGTGCCCTTGCCGCGCTTGCGCACGACAAAGCCCTCTTCTTCGAGCGCGCCGATGGCCTGACGGACCGTGTTGCGGCTGATATCATACGAGCGGCAGAGCTCGGCCTCGCTCGGCAGCAGGTCGCCGACCTTGAGCGCGCCAGAGGTGATGCTGCGCTTGATGATGCCCATGAGCTGGGAGTAGAGCGGGATCTCGCTGTCGAGCGACAGCGGATTTTTGAGAATCGGATTGTGTTCCATGATGGGAACCTCCCGAGAAATACGTTTTGGAATATTCCCATCATACCACATATCTTTGAGATGTTCCAGTACCTTTTTGCAATATTCCCATCATTTTACGCAAAAAAGCGGAGAAAAAGGCGGCCTTCGGGCCGCCTTTTTGAAATTTGACTGCTTCAGTCCAGAATTTCCTGCGCGCCGGTCTTCAGATTCACGCGCACAGAGTGCGTCACGAGCGGGTCGCTCGTCTTTTGATGGTCGATATCGTAGACGGCGGTGGTGTAGACATAGCCGTCGCGGATCTCAAGGGCACCGGGGAAGTAGCTGATGCTGCTGCCATCCTCCGTGACGCTGCCGTAGAAATAGTCCGCATCGCCGATGCTCGTCCAGGTCTTGCCGCCGTCGGTCGAGAGGCGCAGGTTGTTTACTGTCGGCGGAAACTTCGTTGTCTCGACGATGGTGCTGCCGCTGATGGCGATGGACTCGTAGCCGTAGAGCGTGGCGGACTGCTTGCCGTCAGCGCCGTAAAGCTCCGTGACAAATGAGCCCATGATTCCGCCGCCGATGTAGTAGCGGAGCGCGACCTGATCGCTCACAACGGATAACGTTGCATCGACCGTCGTGTCGGTCACATCGTTGACCGGCAGATCATGGAGGACCTCCGCGCTGCCGCCCTCGCGCCAGCGATAGAGCTTGCCGCCCGCGGTGTACCAAAGATAGCCGCCGTGATCGACATAGCTGTCGGCAGATTTGATGAGCGAATCGCGGGTGACGGCGTTCGTTGTGGTGGTCGAAGATGCGTCGGACGGCTCAGTGCCAGACTGGGCGCTGTTGAACCATGCGAGCATCGCGTCGTAGAGCGTTGCATAGTCGCCGTAATCGCTGACCTTATAGTAGTATGCGTCGTCTCGCTGGTAGAGCATGATGTCCGTGCCCTCGAAGAACGCAAGGTGCGAGGAATCGTTGTTGCTGAGCCAGAGCGTGAGCGACCGTGCTCCGTCAGCAGGGGTGAACTTATCATGCAATAGCGCATAGCTGCACTCGTCAAGCCTGACCGTTGGCGTGACGTTCAGCATATCGCGGTCGGTGATCGCCGCATTGTCCCGGTAGAGAAACATCCACGCTGCGCCGCCGTTCGACGCGAGCTGAAGATCGGCCTGAAAATCGGAATCGTCCAGCGCGGGATCAGCCGCCGCGTCGGCGTCCCAGTTCACCGTGAAGCTTCTGACCATCGCCCGGAGTACCTCGGCCTCGCCCTCAACGGCGCGGTCGCGGTTCCAGCCCCACTGATTCTCTTCCGTGCTGCCGTCGAACGTCCAGTGCGTTGTGACCTCGTAGCAGGTGCCGTCCGGCGCATCAAAGAGCGTGACAATTGTGTTGCTCATGCCCTCGTGCGTCACAAAGCGCCAGCCCGCGTCGGTCTTCTCGGCCTTTGCGCCGGTGCTTTCCCATTCCGCCTTCGCTTCGTCAAGGCTCTGCTCGAGCTTCTTTGCGTTGAAGTAGGAGCCGGTGTCGTAGCGGGAGTACCAGAACTCCGTCCCCGGATTGCACGCCCAGGCGGTGATCGGCGCATAGAAGTAGTAGCTGCCGTCGCCCGAAATGAGCCGCGCCTCGCACTGGTTGGCGCGGCCGTAGCCGTCCGCCGCCGTGTCGTTCAGCAGGTCGGGAATGAACATCTTCGGCAGATCAAGCCCCGCATAGTCGATGTAGAAGTCGTGCAGATAATACTTGAGGTCCACGCCGTAGCCGCAGCCGTTGTACCACAGCCCGTCATTGCCGGTATAGGTGCCGATGACCTGATAGCCGGTCTTCTCGCCGTAGGTGTAGTGCAGGACGGTGAGATAGTGCGTCCAGTTCTCGTTGAGATATCCGTCATCCGTCAGCTCCTGCCCGCCGACAATGTTGATCTGCGCGCCCGCCTCGTTCGTGGGCTTCATCTCATACTGGAAGTACCACAGCTCCAGCACCGTGCCGTCGGGGGAAAGGTTGCCGAGCGAATCTGCCTGCTCCAGCTGTGTCACGCGCACGTCGGCGACCGTGTCCTCGATCGAGCGGGACGCATATTCATTATTTTCCGACACGGAATAGGTCATCGTGCCTTTTTTGAGCTCCGCCACGCGCTCGGCGGCATAGTCGTCCATCGAGGCGTAGATCGTGTCGTCCTCCTTTTCCAGCCGGTAGACCATGCAGAAGCATTCACTGCCGTCTTCCGCATAGTCGGCGGAAAGGCCGAGATAGATTGTGCCGTCTTCCTGCTCAAGAAGATAGGCCTGATACGGCTGAGAGTCCTTTGCCTCTTCGCAGTAGCCGGTCCATGCGGATTTGTTGTGCTGCATAAGGTCGTCGACCGGAGAAGCGTCTCTGGTGTTGCCGAAGAGTGCGTAGAAGGACTGCTTTTCCAGCTTGTATTCCTCCATCGGGCCGTAGATAAGGGCATAGCCCAGATCGTTGAACATCGTGACGTATTTCTCCCCTGCGGGATTCGTCGCGGTGCGGAAGGTGGGGTATGCGCCATCCGTAAAGCCATCCGTAAAGCCGGGCGCTTCATATAAGAGTATGTCGACCGTATAGCTCTTGTCGGCAAACGGGTCATCATTTTTCTGCGTCTGTGCGCGCTCGCCCCAGCTGACGGCGCAGCCCGCCGTGAGCGTCAGCGCCAGCACGAGGGCGACAACGCCGAGCCCGCGCTTTTTCTGCGCGCCCAGCACGTTCGTGATGCGGCGCTTCAGACGCTCGACCGTGCCGCCGAAGCACGTCGTCGCGGGCAGCGCCCGCACGCTGGACTGCACGGCGGCAAGGAGCGTCCGGCTGTAAGCCGCGCGCTCAGGGAGTTCGAGCCCGTCGGTCGCCGCGCTGTCGCAGGCGAGCTCGATGTCCTCGTCCGCCTGACGCAGCATCAGATACACCACGGGGTTGAACCAGTGCATCGCGTTGGCCGCGAGCAGCACAAGCTTTAAGAGCATGTCGCGCCGCTTCAAATGGCACAGCTCATGGCGCAGGATGTAGCGCAGCTCCTGCACGTCGTAGTGCTCGTGGGGAAGGAGCAGCCGCGGGCGCAGCAGGCCCGTCACCGCGGGGGTGGAGATGGCCTCGCAGACGATCATCTCCGGCGCGCTCACGCCTAAGTCGCGCGCCGTGTCAGAGAGCATCGCGGCGTAGTCCGCGCGGGAGACGTCTCTCTTCCAGCGGCGCACCGTGCGGCGGAAGAGGGCGTAGGAGACACCCTGATACAGCAGGAACGCCGCCGCGCCCGCGAGATAGCCGTAAAACAAGATCGTCGTCACGGGGATGTAGCGCGTCGTCTTCTGCTCGGGATTCGTCACGGGGCGCTGGATGATCGTGTCGCGCACCTGTGCGGGGGACTGTCCGCTTTTTTCGGCCATGTCGCCGAAGAGATTGTCGGTCGATTGGATGGTCGTCTTATCCGTGCCGACAAAGAGGGTGTAGTCTTTCGGCGGCGCGGCCTGCACCGGCGCGTTTTTCACCGAAAAATCGACCGGCAGCAGCAAAAAGACCGCCAGCGCCAGCCACAGCCAGCAGCGCGTTTTCGCGCGGTAGCGCTCGCGCCAGAGAGGTTTGAGTACCAGCATCGCCAGAATGGCGAGGGAACCTAACAGGGAAGTTTTCAACAGATTCAGCAGAAATGTTTCCATGGTGCGTCCTCCTTATATTTCCGTTTAACGGCTCATATCGTCCAAAAACTGCCGCAGCTCGTCGATCTCGCTCTGCTCGAGCGGCTGCTCGGCGTTCAGCGCCGCGACGAAGCTGCCGAGCGACCCGCCGTAGAGCCGCTTCAGGACGCTGCGGCTCTCAAATTCGAGGTATCTGTCCTTTGAGACGAGCGGCGTGTACAAATTGTTCCGCCCCTCGCGGCGGCTCGAGAGGAATCCTTTTTCGCACAGGCGAGTAAGGTAGGTGTTGACGGTGTTGGCGCTCCAGCCGTGGCTCGCGAGCGCGCCGTCGAGATCGCCGCGGCTGACCTCGCCGCCGACGGCCCAGATAGCCTGCATCACGGCAAGCTCCGCGTCGGGCAGTCTCTTCTTATCGTCCATGGGTTGACCTCCTTAGATGATCTACTACATTTGTCGTTGATAACTATATACTACATATGTAGTAGCTTGTCAAGCGCCTTTTATGTCCTTTTTTGTTTTGCAGCGAAAATTGCAGAAAACGGGGGAAAGACATGACGGCAAATCGTCAAAATGAAAGATGCTGTTCAATTATTTGAATAAGTTCTTGCAAATCTTTCTGAAAATCGCTTGCTTTTGTGCAAAGCGCAAGGTATAATGAAGAAACCGTATGAAATCATTTGGCAATTCAATAAATAAAAATTTGAGAGGAGATCTTTATCATGGCAAAGTTCAAAGTTTACTACACCATCGAGCTCAACGAGGTGGCCACGCACATCTTCGAGTCCAACGACTTTGAAGTGAAGCTGTGCAGCCATAACGACGAGGAGACCTACGTCAAGGAGCTCGCCGAGTTCCAGCCCGACGCCATCATGTGCCGCACCGAGCCCATCACCGCCAAGATGATGGACACCTGCAAGAACCTCAAGGTCATCGGCAAGCAGGGCGCCGGCCTCGATAACATCGACATGGACCACGCCCACGCCAAGGACATCACCGTTGTCTACGCGCCTGCCGGCAACGCCAACGCCGTCGCCGAGCACGCCGTCATGCTGATGCTCATGTGCGCCAAGCGTTTCACCTATGTCGACCGTCAGTTCCGCAGCGGCAACTTCCTTGTCCGCATGGGCATGGAGCACACCTATGAGCTCGGCGGCAAGACCCTCGGTATGATCGGCTGCGGCCGTATCTCCCAGCTCGCCATGCAGAAGTGCAAGTACGGCTTCGGCATGAACGTCATCGGCTACGATCCGTACCTCACGCAGGACAAGATCGGCGATCTGTGCGAGCTGAAGGCCACCGCCAAGGAGGTCTGGGAGCAGGCCGACTTCGTGTCCGTGCATCTGCCTGTCGTTCCCTCCACCGAGCACTCCATCGGCCGTGAGCAGTTCAGCTGGATGAAGCCCACCGCTTCCTTCATCAACTGCGCGCGCGGTGCTCTGATCAAGGAGAACGAGCTTGTCGAGTGCCTGAAGGACGGCACGCTGTTCCAGGCCGGTCTCGACGTGTTCGAGCATGAGCCCATTCAGGAGTCCAGCCGCGAGCTGTTCAACCTCGACAACGTCATCATGACCCCGCACATGGCCGCAACCACCGAGCAGAGCGTTCTGAACTGCTGCACCAGCGTTGCCAACGACATCGTCGCCGTCTGCAACGGCCAGGAGCCCAAGGTCAAGGCCCAGAAGCCCAAGTTCTAAGTTATTTCTGTTTCGTAGAAACTACTTATTAAAAGGGACGCCTCGAAAGAGGCGTCCCTTTTTTGCGCCCTTGGGCGCGGGGGGACAGCCGGGCAGAGCTGCTGCTTTTTATTCCAACAGCGTGTGGAGACGCGGGAAAGGGGGCCATTGTCTCACGCGAGACAATGGCCCCCTTTCCCATGCAGCTCCAGCGGTGCTGCTTTCCCTGCGCCTTTGGGTGCAAAACGATCCCTTGGTGCAAGATATTCTTCATTCTTGTTAAATAGTTAACGAAATGAAAGAAAAAAATCAAAATTGCCTATATTTTTCGCAACTTTGCAGTTGATTTTTCATTTTTCTGTGTGTATAATCAAAATCGAAGAAAATCGGATATCATTCCGGATTTACAAATTTTAAAGGAGAAGTCAAATGAAAGAATTGTACGTCGTCAACTGCTGCCGTACCGCTGTCGGTTCCTTCGGCGGTTCCCTGAAGAACACCCCCGCCGCTCAGCTCGGCTCCATCGTCGTGAAGGAAGCCCTCAAGCGCGCGAATGTCGCTCCCGAGAATGTCGATGAGCTGATGTTCGGCTGCATCCTGACCGCCGGTCTTGGTCAGAACGTCGCCCGTCAGGTCGGCGTGGGCGCCGGTCTCCCCTATTCCGTCCCCGCCTATACCGTCGGTATGGTCTGCGGCTCCGGTATGAAGTCCGTCATTGAGGCTGGCCGCGCCATCCTCGCCGGCGATGCCGATATCGTCGTCTGCGGCGGCACCGAGAACATGAGCGCCGCTCCTTATGCCGCTCCCGACGCCCGCTGGGGCGCCCGCATGGGCGACAAGAAGCTTGTCGACACCATGATCAAGGACGGCCTGTGGGATGCGTTCAACAACTACCACATGGGCACCACCGCCGAGAACATCTGCGATGTTTGGGGCATCACCCGCGAAGAGCTCGACGCCTTCGGCGCTGCCTCCCAGCAGAAGACCGAGGCCGCTCAGGCTGCCGGCCGTTTTGACGATGAGATCGTTCCCGTCCCTGTGAAGGTCAAGAAGGAGATCGTCGAGTTCAAGAAGGATGAGTTCCCCCGCGCCGGTTCCACCGTCGAGGGTCTTGCCAAGCTGCGCGGCGCGTTCCCCGTCGGCCCCGAGGGCGTTGAGGACGAGATCGTCCACACGTTCGAGCCCACCGGCATCCACGAAGCCGATACCAAGAAGCACGTCCAGCGCGTCACCGCCGGTAACGCCTCCGGCATCAACGACGGCGCTGCCGCCATCGTCCTCGCTTCCGGCGAGGCCGTGAAGAAGTACAACCTCAAGCCCATGGCCAAGCTCGTCAGCTGGGGCCAGGGCGGCGTCGACCCGAAGATCATGGGCGTCGGCCCCGTGCCCGCTTCCCGTCAGGCCATGCAGAAGGCCGGCCTGACCATCGACGATATCGACCTCGTCGAGGCCAACGAAGCCTTCGCGGCCCAGTCCATCGCTGTTGCCCGTGAGCTCGGCTTCGACATGAGCAAGGTCAACGTCAACGGCGGCGCGATCTCCATCGGCCACCCCGTCGGCGCTTCCGGCGCTCGTATCATCGTCACCCTGCTGCACGAAATGCTCAAGCGCGACGACGCCAAGAAGGGTCTTGCCACCCTCTGCATCGGCGGCGGCCAGGGCGTTGCCACCATCTTCGAGAAGTGCTAAAGCACCGCTAACCCCTGAAAATAAAAGGAGACCTCGAAAGAGGTCTCCTTTTATTTTGTCCTCTGCACGGTGCAGGGAAAAAAGCAGTGCCCCTGCCGAGACGCGAAAAGGAAGCAGCCCTTTCGGGCTGCCCCTCACGCGCCCTCGCGGGCGCAAGCGCCGTACAGTGCGCCGCGCTGCGATTTAACCCTCCGCCTGCGCGGCGACGATCGCCTCGTAGATCGTCTGCGGGTCGAGCTTATCATAGTCCGCGCTCGTCGCCATCGCGGCGGCATCGACCTGCTCGGCGATGAAGTTCGTGAAGTACTCCTCGCGCACCTCGTCGGCTGCGGCGGACTTGTCGAGCGGCAGGCGGAGCAGGATGTGATAGCCGAGGCTGGATTCGACGACTTCACTCACCTCGCCCTCGGAAAGCGCGTAGGCGGCGTCTTCAAACTCCTGCACCATCGAGCCGGTCGTGAAGGTGTAGCCCGTGGGATGGCTCTCGCGGCCGGGGTCCTCGCTGTACTCGTCGGCGAGCTCGGCAAAGTAGGAGGCGATGTCGTCGCCGGTGTAGGAATTGAGCTTTTCGACGAGCCCCTCAGCGAGCGCTTTCTTTTCGGCCTTCTGCTCGTCGGTGAGGGCTTCGCCGGTCGTCATGTTCTTCGTCGCAAGCAGGATGTGGTCCGCCGTGATGTAGCCCTGCTCGGCGGCGTAGACGGCGAGGTCCTCGTCGGAGGCGTAGAGCGCGCTGCCCTCGGTATTGTAAAGCTCATAGAGATCCTGATACAGGTAGTTCGAGCGCGCGACGCGGTCATAGGTCTCGCGGCGCATGCCGAGCTTGGCGATCTCGGCTTCAAAAGCTTCCTCGCTGCCGTACTGGTCAATGTAGCTCTGGTCGCTCTCGGCCATGGCGGCCTCCTGCTCGGCGGTAAGCGTCACGCCGTACTTGCTGGCGAGATTTTCAAGCACCAAGTGCTGCTTGACGGACGAGAGCACGCTTGCTTTCACATAGTCGGCGACACTCGTGCCGTCGGAGAGGGTGTCGTCCCAGTTGATGGACGAGCCGGTGTAATACTGCATGTAGCTGTTGAGATACGACACGTCGTAGCCGATCCAGTATGCGACAAGGTCGGCGCTCGCGCCGTTGCCGTTCAGGCTTGCGACGATCGCGTCGGGCGCGACGCCGGTCGCTTCGTAGCAGAGACCCTCCTGCATCGTGCCGGAGGTGAAGCCGTTCGAGGGCGAGAGCGACACGACGGCAAAGGTGAGCGCCGCGGTGATGGCCGCCGCGCCAAGGAACGAAAGCAATCTCTTTTTGATCATAATGTTACCTCTTTTTCGTTTTCTTCCTTATTCACACGCAGGTCTCCGACCAGCGTCAAGGCTGTATCCAATGCGTCCTCACCCGGCGAAAGACGCAGCAGGAGCTTCGGCTCCGTCCCCGTGGCGGAGAGCGTGAGCCGACGGCGGTTCTTCGGCAGTGAGCAGAGGGCCATCACGGCCTCCACGGGGACTGCCTCGGACGCGGCAAAGGTGAAGGTGATCTCGCTGCCGCGCTGCGAGATATCGCTCACACCGATCTGCACGGCCTCCGCGCGCAAAAGCGCGACGTCCATGAGCTTGAGGACCGGCTGGGGCGGCTCGCCGTAGCGGTCGATGAGCTCGTCGAGCAGCTCCTGCGACTGCTCGGCGGTGCGCAGCGCCGCGATGCGGCGGTAGATATCCATGCGCTGCTCGCCCGAGGGAATGTAGCTCTCCGGCAGGTTGGCCGAGACTGTGAGGTCTGCCGAGCATTCGGTGCGCTGCGGCGCTTTTTCACCGCGCTGCTCGAGCACGGCCTCTTCCAGGAGCTGCAAGTACATATCGTAGCCGACGCTCATCATGTAGCCTGACTGCTCGGGGCCGAGCAAATTGCCCGCGCCGCGAATCTCAAGGTCGCGCATCGCGATGCGGAAGCCCGAGCCGAACTCCGCGTATTCGCGGATGGCCGTCAGGCGCTTGGCCGCAACCTCGGTGAGGATCTTGCCCGCGCGGTAGGTCATATAGGCATACGCCCGGCGCGCGCTGCGGCCGATGCGGCCGCGTATCTGGTGCAGCTGGGCGAGGCCGAGGCGGTCGGCGTCCTCGATGATGAGGGTGTTGACATTCGGAATGTCGATGCCCGTCTCGATGATCGTCGTGCAGACGAGCACCTGAATTTCTCCGTCCGAGAGCTGCTGCATCACGGACGACAGGCCCTTTTCGTCCATCTTGCCGTGCGCGACGCCGATAGCGACGTCGTCGCCGAGGAGCTTTTTGAGTGTCGCGGCGCAGCGGTCGATGGTCTCGACGCGGTTGTGCATGTAGTAGACCTGCCCGCCGCGCGCGAGCTCGCGCCGGATGGCGTCGGCGATGACGCCCCAGTTATGCTCGAGCACATAGGTCTGCACCGGCTGGCGGTCGACGGGCGGGACCTCGATGGTCGACATGTCGCGGATGCCCGAGAGCGCCATGTTGAGCGTTCTGGGGATGGGCGTTGCCGAGAGCGTCAGCGTGTCGACCTGACGCGAGAGCTCCTTGAGCTTTTCCTTGTGCGTTACGCCGAAGCGCTGCTCCTCGTCGATGATGAGAAGGCCAAGGTCCTTGAAGTGCAAACTCTTTTGCAGCAGCGAGTGCGTGCCAATGAGTAAGTCGATCTTTCCCGCGGCGGCATCCTGCAAAATCTGCTTCTTCTGCGCGGGCGTTTTGAAGCGCGAGAGCACTTCGATGCGCACGGGGAACGAGCGGAAGCGGTTCAGCGCCGTCGCGTAGTGCTGCTGGGCGAGCACGGTGGTCGGCACTAAGATGGCCGCCTGCTTGCCGTCGAGCACGCACTTCATTACGGCGCGCAGCGCGACCTCAGTCTTGCCGTAGCCGACGTCGCCGCAGAGCAGGCGGTCCATCGGCGTACTGCGCTCCATGTCGGCCTTGATCTCGGCGATGGCGCGGAGCTGATCGTCGGTCTCTTCGTAGTCGAAGGCCTCTTCAAATTCCTTCTGCCACGGAGAGTCGGGCGAAAAGGCAAAGCCCGGGCGGCGCTGGCGCTCAGCGTAGAGCGCGATGAGCCCCTTGGCAAGATCCTTCGCCGCGGCGCGCGCCTTCGTCTTCGCGCGCGACCAGTCCGTGCCGCCGAGCTTACTGAGCTTCGTGCGTATTTGGCCGTCCTCGTCCTCGCCATGGCCGCCGATGTATTTCGACACCATGTCGAGCTGCGTCGCGGGGACGTATAAGCTGTCGTTGCCCGCATAGCAGATCTTGATATAGTCCTTGTCCACGCCGTCGACGCGCATGCGCTCGATGCCCGCAAAGCGGCCGATGCCGTGGTGGACATGCACGACGAGATCGCCGGGGGAGAGGTCTTCATAGGAGCGCAGCGCGGCGCGGGCCGACGTCTCTTTCTTCGGCCGCGCCTTTGCGCGCTTGCCGGAGAGGGGAGCGGTCAGCTGGCCCTCGGTCAGGATGACGAGCTTTAATTGTGGATATTCGCTGCCCGCGCTCAGCGCGCCGAGGCCGATGACGGTCTCGTGCGGGGCGGGGAGGCGGTCGTTTTTCAAGTTGAGCTGCGCGCGGATGTTCCGCTCTTCCAAAAGGCGCCGGAAGTTTTTCGCGCGCGTTTCGTTGCCGCAGAGAACGAGCACGCCGCAGCCTGCGCCAAGATACCGCTCCATGTCGCCCGCGGCGGTCTCGAGGCTGCCGCCGTACGACGGCAGCGATCGCGCGTTCATGCTGAGGATGGCCCTCGGCGGCAGCAGATTGCGCGACGTGGGGAGCGAATCGAGCAGCAGCACGGGGAACGCGCCCATGCGGTGGCTCAATGCCTCCTGACTCAGCGCGAGCGCGGCGAATTCGCCGCACAAAATGCCCTCTTCGATCAGGGGCTTTACGTCCTCGGAGAGCTCCCAGTGGTAGTTCTTGCTGCGCTCCAAAACGCGCATGCCGTCGCTGACGGCGATCAGCGTGTCGGGTGAAAGATAGTCGAACGCGCAGACTTCGTCGGGGTAGCACGCGGCGAGATACCGGTCCATGCCGCCGAGCGGCAGGTCGTTACGAAGGCGCTCGATGTCGCTGCGCAGCGTTTGGACGATGGGGCTGTCCTCGGCCTTTTTCGCGATCTTCTGCGCGGCGCGCTCAAGGCGCTCGAGCATTTTTTCGCGCCCGCCGTCCGAGAGGGCGGGCAGCACCTCTACCGCGGGCAGGACGGTCAGGGATTTGACATTCTGCGTGCGGCGCTGGGTCGTCACGTCGAATTCGCCCATCGCGTCGACCTCGTCGTCGAAAAACTCGACGCGCACGGGCGCGCTCAGCGGCGACCAGACGTCGAGAATGCCGCCGCGCAGCGCGAACTGGCCGACGCCCTCGACCGTTTCCGCGCGCGTGTAGCCGCTTTCGACAAGCTTTTTCGAGAGCGCGTTCAGGTCAAAGCGGTCGCCGAGCGAAATGTCCGTCACCGCGCCGCGCAGCGCGTCGGGCGGGAGCGTTCGCTGCATCAGGCCGTCGACCGTCGCGACCAGGATCGGCGCTTTTCCGGCGGCAAGGCTGCACAGCGAGCCGATGCGCTGCTGCTCCCAGCCGTGGGAGGCGAACACGCGGTCGCGCAGCTGCCATTCGCGTGCGAACAGCAGGCTCACGTCCTCGCCGAGCAGCTCGTGCAGGTCGCCCGCCATGCGGTTTGCCTCGTTTTCATCCGCGCAGACGATCAAAAGCGGGCGCTGTGTCTTGTGCCGCACGGCAGCGGTGAGCTGCGCGCGGTGCACACCCGAAAGGCCCGACACGGCGATGGGCGATGTGCCCGCGTCGAGCGAGAGCAGCAGCTCGCGCACCTCGGGAAGAGAAACGAGCGCTTCGTTGAGTTTGTTCATTCCCTGCGCCATGCCGTATCCCTCCTCCCGCAGCGCGCAAAAGGGCAGATCCGCCGCAGCCGCGGCGGGTCATGCCCGTGGTCGTCAGTCATTTTATTATATAGGCTTTTGGCAAAAAGTCTATGTCGATTTTTTAAATTTTGGCGGCAAAAAAGCGTTCAGCCGTTGTAGCGGTTCTGCGCGGCGCTCACGCCGTCGGTGATGATGCACTCCGCCGCGCTGAGCGCGCGGTCGAGCACACCGTCGATGACCTTGCGCTCATTGGCCGTGAACGGGCCGATGACCCAGTCGACAATGTCGTGCTCCGGCGCGCCGACGCCGACCTTGACGCGCGGAAAAGCGTCGGTGCCGAGGTGCGCGATGATGTTCTTGAGACCGTTGTGTCCGCCCGCGCTGCCATTGCCGCGCACGCGGAGTTTGCCGAGCGGGAGCGAAATATCGTCGGAGATGACGATGACGTGGTCAGCGGGAATTTTATAGAACCGCGCCGCCTCGCCCACAGCCTCGCCGGAGAGGTTCATGTAGGTCTGCGGCATCATCAAAAGCACATTCGCCCCGCCAAATTCGATGACTTCCGTCAGCGCGCGGAAGCGCAGGCGGTTGCAGCGCAGATCGCGCTTGTCGATCAGACGCTCCGCGGCCATGAAGCCGATGTTGTGGCGGGTGTTTTCATACTGCTTGCCGTAGTTGCCCAAACAGACGAGCAGCCATTCCGGCGGGCCGGATTTTTTGAAAATCATGAAAATGTTCCTCACTTTCCCCCGTGAGGGGGAGTTTCTTGCGCGCC
>ENA-ORSI01002424-ORSI01002424.1-human-gut-metagenome-genome-assembly--contig:-NODE-2424-length-13486-cov-16.371082_pt1 | contig 13486 bp, 9 predicted proteins | sample MGYA00242187_ERZ509154 | MGnify/ENA primary metagenome ERZ509154 (study PRJEB26280, sample SAMEA2338627) | human gut metagenome | biome: human gut; feature: human-associated habitat; material: faeces...
TATGCCGATTCTATGTTTAATTTTAATTTATCGGTAAAAATTTACCGAAGTATTGCTTAATACAATACAATTTTTTATTGTAATCTTTTTCCAAATATATAAGTTTTTGAGGAATTTGGGTTGAAGAGGAGATGAAAATGTTTGGTCAATCGGAAACATGGTATATGGGACTTTGTAATATTGGTGATATTTTTTATCGTTTTTAGATGCTTTTATTTTTATCGCATTGTTATTGTCCAGTGTTTGGGGTGATTGATATTTGGATGCTTGTTTTTTTCTATAGTTAGGAAAAAGTTTTTTGCTAACTGGGAAAGTTTTTGTGGCCAGTTATAAAATTTTCGAAAGAATAAAACGCATAGGAGTTTGGGGAATGAGGTGTGATTGTGGTGTATATTTTTTTACTATTTATGAATGGGGTATTCTGATTTTGCTTAGTGGATATTAGAGGTCTCTGTATCAGTGGGCTGAGTTATTGTTTTATTATTGAATTATTAATCTAATGGATTGTAAGTTATGTGTTTATGTATTTTGGTGTGCTACTTTTTATTGCTTTACAGGTTATTTCCCGACGCATCAGGCATACATCATTGAATATCAGCGGCTATTCATTTTAAAAGGTACAAGTTGTATTATGACAATTAAACGAAGTCGAAAAGAAAATGTAAGACGCTTACATTCAGTGGCTTTCGCATATGGTCTTGTACCGCCTTTTTCAGTCTTTTTGTGAAATGTCCTCAATCATGTACAATGACTTGATTGGCAGAAGATTTCACCGTATGTGTTACAGAACGCTTGATTACTTTTGCAAAGATAGTGTTTTTCTTGTAAATCCATGATTATTACTCAAATAAAATTGTTATTTTTGCAATGAGTAAAAGTTTTCATTGCATTGAGTAAAATGTAAGAGTATGTATAAACGTGCAGAATATCAGCTGATAACAGAACGCATGAAAGAGCCTCGTAAGTTCATTCAGGTCGTTATGGGTGCCCGGCAGATTGGGAAATCGACGGTGGTCAAACAGGTGCTGAAAGATTTGGATATGCCTTACCAGTTCTTTTCTGCCGACAATGTACCTGCTACGAACAGTGCATGGATTTCCGATTGTTGGGCGGCTGTGCGCAGCTTGAAGGAGAGCCGAGGGTGGGAGAGCGTCATCCTTGTGATTGACGAAATACAGAAGATAGCCAACTGGAGCGAGGTGGTGAAAAAGGAGTGGGACGATGATACGTTCCATGACCGCAACATCAAGGTCTTGCTTTTGGGGAGCAGTCGCGTGTTATTGGAAAAAGGCTTATCCGAATCCCTTGCCGGGCGCTTCGAGGAAATACGCATGAGCCATTGGAGTTATCAGGAAATGAAAGAGTGCTTCGGTTTCTCGCTTGACCAATATATGTTTTACGGAGGCTATCCCGGTGCGGCAACCTTGATTAGCGATGAAGACCGCTTCAGCCAATACATTCAGTCGGCCATTATCGAAGCGACCATCAATAAGGACATTCTGATGGATACGCCCATAAGCAAACCAGCCTTACTTCGGCAGACCTTTGAGCTGGGAGCAGCTTATTCGGGCGAATTGCTTTCACTAAACAAGATGTTAGGTTCACTTCAAGATGCCGGAAATACAGTGACATTGGCGGGTTACATCAACCTGTTGGATGAAAGCGGATTGTTATGCGGACTCCAGAAGTTCAGTATGGATATGGTAAGGAGGCGTGCCAGTATTCCCAAGTCGCAAGTTTATAACAATGCGTTGAAGATGGTGTATAGTCCGTTGACCTTTGAACAGGCCATACTCAACCGCAAGGCATGGGGACGCATCTTTGAGTCAGGTATCGGCGCCTATCTGGTAAGTCAGGCCTTTGTACATCGTTTTGAAGTATTCTATTGGCGGGAGCGGGATGATGAAGTGGATTTCGTTTTGCGCAAGAAAGGTTCGGTAGTCGCCATTGAGGTGAAAAGCAATGCGGAGAAACGGACAGAAGGATTGGATAAATTCCGCAAACTTTTTAATCCGCAATCGGCGTTTATTGTGGGTGATGGTGGCATCTCAGCAGAGGATTTCCTTTCGATGGATGTGAGGAAGTTGTTTTGAAGTATAGAATTTTTTAAAAGGTAAATTAAATTCAAGTCGTGAGTGATACTCACGGTATAAAATTGTAAATCGTATGGCAGTACAATCAAATGATACGGACTTAAAAGACTTGTTGCTTCTGATGGAAAAATTAAGGAGGTTGAAAGGGTGACATATATAAAGCAGATATGAGAGAAAGGCGAACAAAATAAAATCCAAGTGCGACTTGAGTAGTGGGGGCTTTTCTCATGAATTGTCAAATGATAATTTTACTTGTTGTAGAAGAAAAGGCGATATGAATACAGATTCAGTTTTTATATTAAACCAGACTAAGATACCTGATACGATGCAGGTAATTGTGAATAATTTACCAGATTCCCTTGCCATCAATGGAGTCGTAAAAGTTTCAAATATGACAAAACCGAATAATTATGAAAGTCGACTTGATAGTTTGGTTGCAATAGGACGGGATATTTCAGAATTTGGCATTGGTTATAGCGATACTATTTCAAATATAGCGTTTCCTTTGATAATTGCTGTATTTGCATTTGCATTGCCTTTCTTGTTTTCTGCAATCAATCATGTAAACAATAAATATGACTCAGCAGCAATTGCCAATATGTTCAAATCTTCTAATAGATATAAGTTTTTCTGGTGGAGCATAGTCGCTAATGTCAGTATTATGATGTTGTATGGAGGATTGTCGTTGCTGCCATTTTATACATTCCATCATTGGATTGGTTTTGTTTTCTCGTATTTACTTGTTGGATTAGTAGCATGGATGGTAATTTCGGTATTTTTGTTTATGCACTATTGTATGATGTACAACAAGTCGTATAGTGTTGTAGAGGAAATAAAAAGACTTTATCCAGTAGAAAAAGCTGATGCTGAAAAGAAGGACAAGAAACAATCTAAGAAGTTCAAAAAGACAGGAAAATCAACATCACAATCAGCGAAGAAAGTGTGGGAAATGATAGGTTCTATGTATATGAGGGGCTATTCAAATAGCGCAGATCTTGAATTCATAAATCGCTTATCAGAAATGTGTAGATATGCGATAAGGAAGAATGATTATAATCTTTATCTTTCAGTATGGTCAAAAATATATGAAATCCAGAAAACCGAGATGAAATTTGACGATACGACAAAAAGTTTTGTATCGGATGATTGCGAGAAGAACTTGACTAATAGTTTCCTGCTTAAGACCTGCGAGAGTATTGGAGGATCAGCAATAGATGTAGAGATACAAGGCTCTCTTATAAGAACATGGTTGCAATGTTTCGCTCATGACAAGTACCCTAATCATATTGATTTCTACCTGCTTATGCGTACATTGTTTAAGATCGCAGGTAATGGCAATACTAGGTTTATAGAGAAGTTCTTTGCTGATAGTAAATATACCTTCAGATACGTGCTAACTCTACCACAAGTGTTGTATGTAAAAGGAGGCGATACCTCAAATAGAAAAAGTGAGGAGATGAAGAGCCTAGAAAAGTGGAATGAAATATGTGACTACCATTTTGTACTTGCGGCATTTGTTTTTTATATGGGGCTCAAAACGTTACCTAAGCAAATAATGGTGGATGAACTTGGAATGGATCTGTTTCCACGAAATAGACAGGAGTTGCTATTAACTTATGTAAGATGTAAATCAAATATGAGACCAGATGGAGGTTATGACCATTTGGATGCTGAAGAATTGTATGGAAGGAGAGTTGATCCTGATTATATTGATACCTTTACAGTTCTTTTGTTTGCGTTATTGGGAGATGCAGAATACAACTGCTATTTTCCTTATGTGCCAAATGACTTCAATGACAAGATAAAGGACTTCAAAACTCTATTCTATAATATCGGTGAAAAATTCAAGAAAGATCCCTATATAAAGTCCAGTCACAATAAAATCTGCCAATTGAATTTTAATAAAGCATTTGAAGAATCAAAGAGAATATTAATCAGTAAGCCTTCAAAGGAGTCGTTCGAAGAAAAACTCCCAGAGTTGTTAGAATACAATATAAAGGTATATCTACACAATCAGATTATGCAGTTGAAGAATTTCACTGGTTATGAAATATGGGGAGATAATTCAAAAGATAAAACAGAAGTATTAGAGTTTGGGAAATGTCCTGTCCGATTGATAAAACATTACGTTGCACAATGGTCAGCAGAAGATGTATGGTACAATTTAAGAAATATTTCTGAGATTGTTCGCAAAAGAGCAAGCTACCTGTATATGCAAATTCTAATGAGTTGGCAATGTAATGTAATCGAAGCTCAGCCAGATTGTATAGCAGACAAAGTTAATGAACTTGTTGATGGACATCCGGAAAAATATATATTGATTGACTATGATAGCCATGCCAGTATTTTTCTTTCCACGGATCATTATGATTTTCGACATCGTAAATGTGAGGGAATTGATTATGTATTGTGTAGCAGTATTGGCTATCTCAAGGATACATTTCTTTATAAGCAGTTGGAAGGTAGGCTATTCCTTATTCTTAAAGAGGATTTGCCTGCGTTGATTAGAACTTCAGATGGAGATGTTGATGTTACTTTTGAAGACCAAAGCAATTACGAAAAAAATTGCATGGATTTGAGAATGTACATTGATAGCAAGTATGTGATAAAATACAGCAAGAATGTTAACATTACTTCGTTTGAAGTAGTTCCAATGAAGATGAATTAGAACTGTGACATTGTTAACGTCCTTGAAGTCTAGTGAAATATTAAGTACAAGTACTTAGTTGAGTTTGAAAGGATATGTGATTCCATTAAACCAGAGGGTGAAAAATAAAAGAAATGGTATAATAGGCGGCAATCTCCGATAAACAATCCGGGCGGAAACATAATATCGCAGTTTCCGTCCATGATAAAAATTACAGATGTCCTCAATAAATTCTAATGCTTCATTGGGATGTAGGGGCAGGTCGGGTGTAAGAACTTCCGCCTTGCCCACAAATGCTTGCCTCAATGCTTGGGCGGATGTGCAACTGCCCGAAGCGAAGAAACCATGCAAGAAAAGTATTTTCTTTGTCATCATTGTTCTTTTATTATAAATTCCCAATGCCCGTCTTTGTCCGATCCGATACGCTTGATTATCGTTCCATTCAATTTTTTGATGTGACGTGCCACTGTAGCCCGACCAATGTTCAGTACTTTGGCGTATTCATCGTAGGTATATTCCGGATGTGCCTTAATCAGGGCAATAAGTCGCGTTGCAGTATCATTTATAGTATCACTTTCGCTTTTTACAGTATCATTTATGCTTTGCTGATACTGTAAAATCCTACTTTCAAGGTTAGTGATATGCTGGGAAAGCATGACATCTTGAATAATCGTACTGTCTTCTTGTTTTGCTTCATTGGCTGCTGATGGATTTTTCGTCAGCCATTCTTTATAAGAAGCGAGATATTTTGTCAATTTCTGTTCGTTCATTCTATTTATTGCGTTTATTATATTTCACGATGAAAATTTCGCGGTTCAAACCATTGTCTTAATCTCCCAAAAACCGTTCCTTTTGCCGTTTTTTCGTTCGATAATGCCTTTCTCAACCAATTTCACGGTGATGGTCTTGACTGTCCGCTCAGATTTGCCTATATGCATAGCAATCTCTTTTTGTGTGGCTTTGGGTCGTTCCCGCAAGAAGTTGACCACCGCCATTTCTTCCAAAGTGCAATCCAAAGTGCAAATATTGCACTTTGAAGACATCTCATTCGTTACATTTGCACTTTGTCTTTCTTGCGGAGAAGATTCCTGTACAAGCATCATTCGGTTCTTCAGTTCGTTATGTTCAGATAGAATCAAGTTCCGGAAGAACGCTTCAATATATTCAGTGGTAGCATATATGCCTTTGCTTAGGTTGTTGTAGTTGGCACGAACCAAAGCATTGCGGAAATACCATGAATGTTTTGCAAATGCATCGTTATTGATGTCAAATCCGAAAGTGCGCAAGTACTTTATGGTAAAAACCGCCGTTGTACGGGTATTGCCTTCTCCAAAAGCGTGTATTTGCCAAATTCCGGATATAAAATTGGCGATGTGGGTGATGGCATCATGGATGTTCAAATCTTTATAGCTGAAATTCTTCTCCTGGCCAAAATCATAATCAAGAGTTTCGCGTATGCTATCGGCACTGGCATATAGCACGGTTTCGCCTTTCAATACCCACTCCTTTTTGGTGATGTTGTAATCTCTAATCTTACCTGCAAATTTATAGATGCCTTGAAAAAGACGTCGGTGGATGGTGATATATTCAACCGGAGAGAATGTGAATGTCTTTTCCGACAAGATCTCGGCGATACGTGCCGAAACCTTATCAGCCTCCTCTGTCCTGTCATCCATGTCGGCTCTGGCCGTCTTAGACTGATAGTAAGTGTCAATCAGTTGCTTGGCTTCTTCGATAGTTATATCCCCTTCAATATGCTGCCGAGCTGTCTGTATCAGATATTCGGACGGTTTCAGGTCGTCCACCGCCTGCAAGCCGATGGCCGTCTGCCAAGCATAGCCTTTTTCTTTCTTCTGAGGCTCACCTTGTTTTATGTATTCTTCAAAGTCATTCATTACCTGTTAGAATTTAGTATGGAAATCTATATCATTGATTTCCTTTAAATTAAATGTGACACCTTGATTTTCTTATATTTCTTCCCAATGTCAAGTAGGAAAGCATTCTGGTCTTTAATAATCAGTTCGCCTTTCTGCAACCCTGCTATGGCAGATCGGATTTCCTGCAATTCTTTTCCACTTACACCAAACAAATCCTTAATGACTGGGTCTGAGATAGTTTGTTGTTTCATAATGAGTGGATATTGGGCGTTGGCATAGAAATCGAAATGTTTGCTCTTGAAACTTTCCATATTTTGAGTGGCCAAGATAATACTCAAACCTTTGTTTCGTCCGACGGCAATCAGATTCCTTAATGGACGGTTGTCGAAATCCAGCATGTAATGGGCTTCATCAATGATGGTGAAGTGTCTGATTTGGACATATTCATCATTTACGGCCTGTTTATTCAACTGCTCATAAATCAGGTTCAACTTCGCTACTACGAAATATACGATGGCTTTGGCTATTGGTCCATCTTTAGGAAAAGCGTCCATTTTGATGATGAAACATTCATCGGTGAGCTGTATTTTATCTTCTTTTTCAAATAAGTTGCTCCTTACTAGTAATTTCAAGACAGAGGTTACACTATCGTCTTTGTCCGCGTTCTGCATTTTTGCCTGATACATTTTAAGCATCAGGTCGAATGAGATAGGGGTACCATTGGTTTTCTTGTAAGCATCAACGATAGCTTCGCTCAAGCGGTTGCTCATGTTAGCACTGATGTTGGCTTTTTCTAATGCGCATAAAACCGCTGCCATTTCCGACGAATAGAGGTTGATTTCATTCAGAGTTTTTCCTGTGAAATCCTTGAATGGAGTAAAGGGCAACGGGCGTTCTATTGGATTTAAGATGCAGCTTCTGTCCACATCAAAAAGCGTAAGCCAATGATTGTTGGCCGGGTCGGAAAACTCGCCTTTATAATCAAACAACAAGAAATTGACAGGATAGACTGTTTCCACGGAAAGCCTTCTGAACTGGTTAATGAGCACGGCCAGCAAGTTGGTTTTACCTGAGCCCGTAGAGCCTGCAATCAGTATTTGGGTATTGGTGATGGATTTTCCGTTGATGTTAAGCGAGGCTTCCATTTCATTGTCGTATTCTCCGATAATAAGTTGCAATGCCGGAATGTTTCCGGATACATTTCGATGAGAAGTGATGGAGAGCAAAAAATTGTTCAGATTGTTGTCATTCAATAGATAGTCTCTTCCTCTGAACATTTCAGCCGCAATGATTCTTGAAACCGTGGGATTATCATTCCAATCTATTTTGAAATCCCGATATCGGATTTTGAGCAGGGCAGAGTAGAGCGACCGCAGATTATTATGCGTGAAAAAACTCGATGGGATTCTGATACTGGATTTGGAAAGCTGAATGTTGCTGATGTGTTCTATGGAACGTTTTTCTGCTACATTCAATCCTGCAATCAGGCAGATACGCATAATCTTGTTGCCCGTCAATAGCACACGTTTTTCATTGCCTGCTACTTGTGACAGATTGATTCTGCTCTCGATATTTTCTTTCAGCCCGTTCAGCTCATCCAATATGCCTTCGGCTTGACGTATATTGTCTAATGCTATTTCCATAATCTTCAGTCATTAAGTGTGATACCAAAATAACCTGTTTCAACGGTTGTGTTTTGTTCCTCCACGTTGCGTTTTAAGGTATATGTTTTTGAAATGAAAGGTTCCAGTCGGATATAGTCACTGTCTTTTCGGATTTCTGATGTGGTGCATAACAAGATAGTTTGTTCTGCCAGCTGCGGGAAATATTCTTCCATCAACACATCGCGGCTTTCTTCGTCAAGTACTCCCATCACGGTGTCAATCATTACCGGAGGATTATAGTCTCCTAAATTGCGCAGCACTTTCAGCAATACCTGAATGAATATTTGTTTTGAAGCCGCATTTAACTGATTCAATGATATTTCATTACCTGCCTTATGGTAGAGCTTGATAGTAAAGTTCTCCAATGTGTCCGAGAGTTCTACACGCGAGATGCAACCTTTATATGACAGCAGCAGCATGTTCAATTGTTTTTGCATCTCTGTTTCTATCAACAGTTTCTTTTGCTTCAGCAATGTGTTGGCCACATCTTCAAAAAAAGGTTTGAGTTTGGCCAGCGTATCGTATTTCACATCCGGTTCTTGCTGTATCTGCACATCGTATTGATGGATACGTTTGTCCAGACGGGCTATTTCATCACTTGTATTTTTCCTGTCTTGTTCCAGTTTCTTGATTTGGGATTCTTTTGAGTCATATTCCTTAATCAGTTCCAGATTTCCTTTTATCTGGCTCCGCTCTAACGCTTCTTTTTGCATATGTTGGTTGGGCAGATTGGCAATCCGTTCTTCCAGTTCCTGACGAGTCTTGTCCAATTGGATGAACTCATTAACGCCATTGATGTGGAGCAGGTTTTTTAAGGCTTCTACTTCCGACTCGTCCAAAAAAGCATATTCATCTTGCTTGTCGGGTTGCTTTTGTTTGGCCAGCACATAGGCGGCCACGTTCTTTGTATCGATGTCTGAGGTGCACAAGGCAAATTCTTTCAGGTAATTTAGCACACATTCCGTGATGTGAAACACCTCTTCCGGAGTATAGACTCCTTTCAATTCCTCTTTCAAGTCTTCTTTAGCTTTCAATATGGCATTGATTTCTACAGACATATTGGAAGCAACTTTCGGCAGGAATACGTTAGTTTCCAGATTGTCAATGAAGTCTTTCACGGCATTGGAATATTCCGATACCTTTTGCAATGTAGATTGTATGCTGGCATCCAATTGTTGTATCTTGTTCCTGGTTTGGTTGACATCTTCCTCGCCTGCTTTGGCCTTGTCATAATCATCTTTCATGGCGGCAAGGTATTTGTACAGCCTGTCCAAATCTGCTGACTGTTGTTGCGCTGTGGCTTCCAACTGCTGTTTCTCTTTGCAAAGGGTTTCGTATTCTTCTATTTCCTTTTGTGCATTCATACGTTGCACAGTCCATTCCTGCAACAGCTTTTCCGAGGCTCTCTTCAACTGGATGTATTTGTTGAAGCCCATTACGTTTTCGATGTTGTCACGTATGATTTGGGCAAATACATTTTCTTCCAGCAACTTGCTTGACTGCATGGCGTCGAACAGAAAATATTGGCTCAACTCTTGGGGCAGGTTGGCTTTGATGATTTTGTTCACTTGTTGTTCGCTTCTGGCGCGTTGAGCTGGCGGGGTAGCAGTGCCATAGACAAACATATTCCCGTTCATGTTCAGACTGACACTTTCTACCGGTTTTTCCGAAGGGTTCAACATGTAAGTACGCTTCAATATATATTTCTGTTCTGTGCCCAATACCAGTCCGACAAATGTCAGTTCCAGTTCGATTTTATGTTCTACCTGATTGAATGCGCCGTTATTGAGCAACTCGTAGAAATGTTGCTTGTTTTTTATCCGTAGTCCATAGAGAGCCCCGCAGATAGCTTCGAACAACGTAGTTTTGCCGCCGCCGTTGTTGCCGCCAATCAAGATGATAGGGCGTTCACGTTCCACCGACAAATCCAAGTCCAGATTCAAGTATGTCTTATAATTGATGGCTTTAATGCGTTTGATAATCATGGCTTTCTCCTTTTTTACCTGATTTGTTGGATGGCCGCTTTGATGACGGCTTCTGTTTCTGTATCGGTTATTTCTATTGCGTCCACTTTCTTGGCATGGTACTTGCGCAGTATTTCCTCGCTGACCCAGTTGAAGTCCAGTTCGTGTTTCTCGCAAAGAGCTTCAATCAAACTCATGTCTTCCTTCCGTATGCCGTAATGGAGGAATTTATTGTCCAATCCTTTTGCCATAATGTTCATTCTTTATAGTTGTCAGGAAAGAAAGTTTCCCAGTTGGTTAAATCATTGGTATTATCAATTTTCATAGGAGCGTATTTCCAAAGCCCATGCTCTTCAATAATGACGCCGCCTTTCAGATGCAGTTGTGCGTTCTCTTCATTGGCCATGTAGTCTATCAGTGCGTTATGCTTGTTAGGAGCTTCCATGTCGCTGTTGATGCTTTTAGTATCGAACAGGAAAATCTGTCCGTTCTTCATCCTGATGACGAAATCTACATAAAACAATCCTTGTGTGCCACCCATTGTTGTGTAGGGAATGGCATAGTGCTGTTTGCCTTCATCCCCGTTTTTATACCACCAGTCAATGCTGTAAGTGTATGTTTCCAAGAATTCCTCGAAATGTTGTTCAGGTATTGACACCTCTTTCTGCTGAATAAACGGTAATAGTGCGTGGTTCTTCGTTTCCGGTACCACGCGGTTGGCGACTTCGTTGTATTCTCTCGATTCCGGTATTTCCCATTGATACGTCTTGAAGGAGCGTTTCTTGGCTTCTTCTCTCCGTTTGTTAATCCGTTCAAGGTATTTTGCAACGGTTCTTCGAAGTATATCTTCAAATTTAGGCCGGTTCCGGTAGTAAAGAATTACCCTGGGAGCTTCTGTTTCAAAGAAGCCCAGATAGTCCTCCATAAACTGATAAAGGTATCCGCGCAAGGTGGTAACGCTTATTTTTTCAAATCCTGTCAGGAGCTTTTCGCAAAACTCCGTCATCATCTTATTCAGTTCCTCCTGATTGCGGGCGAATTTCTTTATTTTGTTTTCATCAACAAGGGTCGTTCCTGCCTCACCTGTCACTTCCACGTCGCTGACTATTTGCACTTGTACGCCGTGATTGCTAAAATCTATATGGTCAATCCGCTCTGCTTGTTCACGATTACGTGCAATGTCTGTCAGGAAGCCTGAATTGTATGCCTCGGCGTTTTTCCCATCGTCATTGTCATCTTCGTCCTCAAACGGCGAGAAGTCAAATTCTTGTTGAATGGGGCACTTGAACCAACGGTTGTTGAATGTTTCCACAAGCATTGGCCAGAAGTCGGGCCCAAGACGGTTGCGGTCTGCGCTCAATCGTTCGCTGTACACGGACGGTAACACCACATTCTTCAAGTCCCGGCGCCGGTAGGCCATAAGCGATTTGGAAATATAATTGATGTCTTCCGCCACTATTTCTATGCGGTCGCGGCTCAGGTTCGTATATACCCAACCGTGATTCAGCAGCGGGTCGGGATAATATTTCTGCTCGGGCATACGCATGATACGTCCTACGGTCTGGACGCCGAAACTGGTACTCTGTATTTCACGGAATATCAGCAATACGGCTGCACGCGGACAGTCCCAGCCCAAAGCAATGGCCTGCTTGAAGAGCAACACTTCTGTCAGGTTATAGTCATTTTCCAGTCCCTCCAAGTTCTGTTTGTCGTTTGAGAGCCAGATGGCCAGCCGTCCGTTTTGCGTGGTGATGTCGTGTACGGTTTCCAGTCTGGTTTTTACCATGTCGATGATGCTCCGTTCTTCTTCGTCCAATGTCTCGCTGTTGTCGTTGGGCAACTGTATCAGCAGCAGCGGATTGATGCGCACGCCCAGCCGTTCGTAGGCAGCCTTGATTTCTTCGCGTTTAGCCAATGCCTGTTCCAACAGGTATTCGTTTTCACTCAGTCCGCTTTCCGGGTCACTTACCAACGGATTGATGGTGATGCCGTCCTTTATCATTTCCTCCCTGATGACTTGCTCTCTTGAAACGGTCACCATAGCGTCGGGCATCGTTATCGGTGTGGCCGAGATACGTATCTCCACCTTAGGATTGATGTTCTTCAATACCTTTTCCGACTGCTTGGCCGCACGTCCGCCGACCATGTGCTATCAGATGTGTAACATATCGCTCGACGGCCGTTTGAACCAGTGTAAATCGGGCATAAGCACTGACAAGCAGAGACTCGCGACCAGGGAGGTCCCCCATGGCCAAGGCAATCACCGCAACCGACTTCAACTCCGTCATCTCCGGCTCCGACAAGCCCGTTCTCGTTGACTTCTGGGCGTCGTGGTGCGGCCCGTGCCGCGCGCTCGCGCCCGTGATCGACCAGATCTCCCAGGAGATGGCCGATCGGCTCGCCGTCTACAAGTGCAACGTCGACGAGGAGCCCGAGCTCGCCACGCAGTTCAAGATCGTCTCCATCCCCACGCTCATCCTCTTCAAGGACGGCAAGCCGGTCCACACCGTCGTCGGCAACATGCCCAAGCCCGCGCTCGTCTCCGAGCTCGAGGCCAACCTCTAGGGCATGGCTGACATCGAGACCGGCGGCGCCCAGGGTCCGCGCGACATCGCTCGCGGGGCCCTGGGCCTTCTCCGCCAGAACCTCCGCGTCGTCATCGTGCTCGTGTGCACCCTCGTCTTCCTCGCCTTGCTGGGAGAGGTCGCGGAGGGCGAGATCATGAGGCTCGACACGATGGCCTACCAGCTTTTCGTCGAGCGCCTGCGCTCGGACGCGCTGACCCCCGTCATGGAGGGGGTGACCTCGCTCGCCTCGGCGGTGATGCTCGCCGTCATGGCCGCCGTCATCGCGGCGCTCGCCCCCGGAAAGGCGCCGGGATGGTGCGTGACCGTCAACCTCGCGTGCGTGGTCGCCCTCAACACGCTGCTCAAGGTCATCGTGCAGCGGCCGCGCCCCGAGGGCTTCCGACTCGTCGCCGAGAGCGGCTACAGCTTCCCCTCGGGTCACTCGATGGTCGCGATGGCCTTCTTTGGCCTGCTCATATGGATGATCTGGCGCTACCACCGCAGAGACGCGATGCGGGTGGTGTGGTGCGCCTTCTTCGCCGTCGTCATCGTGCTCGTTGGGGTGAGCCGCATCTACCTGGGCGTCCACTACGCCTCTGACGTCATCGCCGGCTTCTGCGTCTCGCTCGCGTGGCTGGCCTTCTACACGCGCGTGGTGGCACCGCTCTTCGTCG
>ENA-ORSI01002427-ORSI01002427.1-human-gut-metagenome-genome-assembly--contig:-NODE-2427-length-13473-cov-2.619764_pt1 | contig 13473 bp, 12 predicted proteins | sample MGYA00242187_ERZ509154 | MGnify/ENA primary metagenome ERZ509154 (study PRJEB26280, sample SAMEA2338627) | human gut metagenome | biome: human gut; feature: human-associated habitat; material: faeces...
AATCCGGGATTCTCCATCGCCTTTGAGAAACGATAGCCACCTGCTGCGTTCGGCGATGTACAGCGGTGAATTGATTTCTCACCGAGAGCCATACGGCTCACATCCTCATAGCAGTCTTTCCTGTCCTGACAGGAGAACCAACAGCATTCGTTGCACAGGAATTCCACCTTGTCTTTCTTCTTTTGCGTAAACGCACCCAGCCTGTCAAATGCTTTGTTCAGCCGAAAATCCGGCACAACATATCGGAATTCATCCCGGTCAAGCTCTGCTGAAAACAGATCAAAGTCCGTAATGACCTTTGTTGTCGATGAAACCATATATAGTCCCGGATAATTCTCCTGCAGATAATCAAGCAGCAGCTCCGAATGGACTATGACGCCATTTTGAACATATGCCTTGCCTTCTGCCTGGTTAGATCTTAGCATGATACTCCTGCTTCGGGTGTCATCTGCAACAGCCCTGCCATCCTCAAACGCCCTGCACAAGTCATTACACTGCTTATCAGCAAGGTGTCCCGGTCTCAGTAGTGAGTTGCTGAAGGTCAGCCTCGCCGATATTCCATACTCACTCATAAGTTCCAGCACATCTCCGGCACCGCTGTCACCATATCCCACTCTGCCACCGCCCCAGAGGCAGTCACCCGGTGCGCCATACACTGAACCGATATCACACCAGTCGTAAAAATATTCCCTGTGCTCACGATATAGTGGCAGGAACACCTTGTACAGCTCGTAGAATTCAAAAAGTCCGGGCAGATGGTAATGTGCCTTGTATTCAGTTTTGCTATTCCCTGTCTCTGTCTTTGATCTGCCAGACAATGGCTCATTCTTCATAGTGTTCATTTTCCCGTTTTTCTTTCAGTTCTCATATGTTATCTTAATTTCCGCATATTATCTACAATTATATAAAAGTTCTTCATCTGTTGCAAACCATGTTTAGGATATTGTATATTTGAGCTATGGGAATTCACATTTTATAAGCGAGGGATGACTATGAATTATGCATTTACAAATGGAAAAATATTAAACGGAACTAAAGATATGCAGATACAGACCGGGCTCTGTATCCTGGTCAGAGATGGCAAAATATATGACATCATAAAGGATACTGCTGATCTTGACGGATATAAGATCATAGACCTTCAAGGACATTACATTCTGCCGGGTCTTATCAATATGCATGTACATCTTGCGGGAAGCGGAAAACCACAGAAGAAGCAGCGCGACAATGAAAAACTTGTAAATACCATCATGGGCTCGGCGCTTACCAGAGCCATCGCATACAACATGGTGGCGGGCTTTGCAAAGGACGAACTGCTAAGCGGTGTCACTACCATAAGAACTGTTGGCGGCCTTGGCAACTTTGACACCAGACTGCGTGACGAGATCGAAGCAGGCACCAAGATGGGGCCGCGTATCCTTGCCGCCAATCAGGGAATCTCAGTTCCCGGGGGACATATGGCGGGATCTGTAGCTATCGCTGCTGCAAACATAGATGAAGCCCTTGCCCACCTGAACAAATGTGAGAAAGAAAAGGTTGACATAATCAAGCTCATGATCACCGGTGGAGTGCTTGATGCAAAGGAAAAGGGAGTCCCTGGAGAACTGAAGATGTCTCCTGACATGGTGAGCGCAGTCTGCGACAAGGCTCATGCAGACGGATACATGGTTTCCGCACACGTCGAATCTCCCGAAGGTGTCCGCGTTGCTCTGGAAAACGGAGTTGATTCCATCGAACACGGCGCTAAAATGGACGATGACATGATCAGACTTTTCAAGGAACGCGGGGCATTCCTCTGCACCACTATCTCTCCGGCTCTTCCATATGCCCTGTTTGACCGCACCCTCACGAATGCGACTGAGGTCGAGCAGTACAATGGAAATGTCGTATTTGAGGGAATCATTGACTGTTCAAAGGCAGCCCTGGCAAATGACATCCCTGTTGTACTGGGAAATGACGTCGGCTGTCCATGGATCACACAGTATGACTTCTGGCGTGAGCTATACTACTTCCACAAATACGTCGGGGTATCCAACTCATTTGCACTGTACACCGCGACAAAGCGGAGTGCAGAGCTTGCCGGGATTGGACAGCTCACCGGATCCATCGAGAAGGGCAAATATGCAGACATGATAGTCACCGCAGGAAATCCTCTTGACGATCTGCGCGTTCTCAGGAATCTTGAGATGGTCATCACCAAGGGAAACATCATCGACCACCCAAAGATCAAGAAGAGGAAGAATGTGGATGCGGAGCTGGACAAGTTTCTGTAAATAATGAATACTGTTTGTGTTTAATATTGCATTTAATGAAGATAAACCTGTTGTTTCTTTCATTGTTAATAGCAATGAGTTAAACTAAAAATACGACTAAACAGCAACGGAGGTTATTATTTATTATGGGAAATACATTTAGGGAAGTGCAGTGTTACAAATGCGGACATATTTTTATGTGGCAGAAAGATGGTATAGAATATCAGTCTGAATATCGTCTGGAAAGCACCAGCGAACTGCTGGGAATTGCAGCATGTCCTAAATGCGGAACGGATATGTTGGTAATTCCGCATATTCTTGAGGGAATCTCTAAAGATTCAAATGGAATTGTAGAATCAGGGATACGAGGAATATAAAGACAAAAACAACCGGGTATGTTTCTTCCTGAACATGCCCGATTATTTTTTATATGGGAATATCCTACTCATCTGGATTCACGATGGCGCCTATCTTAAACTCTCTGCCATCCTTTTGCCACTGTCTGTACTCCGCTGTAGCGGCAAAGAGTACATCTCCCGATGAGTTGATTGCCGTCTCAAGTGAATCCTGGACCACTCCGATGATCATTCCGACAGCAACAGCCTGCATGGATATATCCTGTGGGATTCCAAACAGCGAGCACGCCATAGGAATGAGCAACAGCGAACCTCCCGCAACACCTGAGGCACCGCACGCGCCAAGGGTTGCCATAAGACTGAGCATGAGTGCTGTCGGAACGTCAACCGACACTCCCATGGTATTTGCAACGGAAAGCGCCATTATAGTTATAGTGATGGCGGCACCATCCATATTGATGGTCGCGCCAAGCGGTATGGATACCGAATACACATCCGGGTCAAGTCCAAGTCTTTTGCAAAGTGACATGTTCACTGGGATATTTGCCGCAGAACTTCTGGTGAAGAACGCCGTCACACCTGACTCTCTGAGGCATCTCCACGCAAGTGGATATGCATTTCTCCTTAAGACGATAGTCGCAAGGAGCGGATCTACGATCAATGCAACCATAAGCATGGCGCCCACAAGCACAAGCAGCAATCTGCCATATTCCTTGAATATCGACAATCCACTCTCCGATACTGTCGTGAACACAAGTCCCATGATTCCAAATGGTGCGCACCCGATGATCCACCTCACGACGGTTGATACCGCATCCGATATGGATACAAGTGCAGATTTTATAGACTTGCTTGTCCGTCGCATGGCAAGTCCAAACAAAAGTGCCCATGCAAGTATGCAGAGATAATTTGCGTTGAGTATCGCATTTACGGGATTATCGGTGATGTTGAGCAAAAGATTCTGGAGGACCTCCATGATTCCCGATGGGACGACATCCGCCTGATATGATTCAAGGTCCAGTGTCATGGTTACAGGGAAAATAAAACTTCACCGCCACTATCGCTGCGCACAGCGTGCTGAGCATATACATGATCGTCACCATACGGAACTGCTGGCCATTTCCCTTTCCTGCATTTGCAATTGAGCTGATGACAAGGGCAAACACCAGTATCGGCGCAATTGCCTTGAGCGCCCTGACGAACATGGTTCCGATCAGGCCTATTCCCGTTGCCCCCGGCACCAGAAGTCCCAGCACCGCACCGATCACTATTCCAACCAATATCTTCGCGATCAGCGACACCCTATTCCACATCTCTACAATCTTTTTCATGAATCTAACTCCTAACTATATCTATATTTCTGCTTTTTAACATACATTTTCTTTAGCATTCTTCTTTCTCAGAAGAAGTATCCTCACGAGCAAAAACACTGGGAATATAACTCCCGCAAGGATTCCGCGTTTCTTAATAGTATCATATATCGATCAGGCTTGTATATAACAGATTTCATAACACAAAAAGCGGCGAACAGATTCTTGCTTCTGTTCGCCGCCACTTCACTTCTATAATACTCTATTTTATGACCAGACTTCCTCTGCTATCTCCTTAACGAGCTTGAGCTTTGCCCACTGCTCTTCCTCTGTCAGCTTGTTTCCGATCTCACACGATGCAAATCCACACTGAGGGCTCAGGCATAATCTGTCAAGTGGTACATACTTTGCAGCCTCATGGATCCTTGCAATGACCTTCTCCTTGTCCTCAAGAACCGGAAACTTTGTTGTGATGAGTCCGAGCACGACCTTCTTGTTCTCTGAAACCTTTGCAAGAGGTGCAAATCCGCCTGATCTCTCATCGTCATACTCAAGGAACAGCGCATCTACATTCTCATTTGCAAATACATAATCCGCAACTGTGTCATAAGGACCGCTTGTGAAGAATGTTGAGTGGTAATTTCCTCTGCAGATATGTGAAGTGATGACCATATCCTCCGGCTTTCCTTCCAAAGCAAGGTTGTTCACTGCAAGCAGCTCCTTCTTGACATCCTCAAGTGATATTCCAAGTGACTTATATCTCTGCTTTGCTGCATCCCCCACTATGGCGCCCCATGTACAATCGTCAAGCTGAAGATTTCGACAGCCTGCATCGTAAAACTGCTTAATAACATCCTGATAAGCCTTTCCAATGTCCTGGATAAGCTCCTCATTTGTAGGATAGAACTTCCTTGTGTTTGCAATATTGTCAGGTACTATCATCTGCTGAAATGTCTGTGCAGGAGCCGGTATCGTATACTTTGCAACAGTATTCTCATCCTCGAACTGCTTTAAGAACTTGAAATATTCAACAAATGGATGAGCCTTTGCCTTTATCTTACCTACAAGATACGTATCATCAAGAACCGCAAGCTCTGCATCGAATTTCACACCATTTCCAGTGTTCTCATGGGCAACTCCATCAAATCCCCACATAAAGTCAAGATGCCAGAATGTTCTTCTGAACTCGCCATCTGTGATCGCATGGAATCCAAGTTCCTTCTGCTTTTCAACGACCTTGGTAATCTCCTCATTAACAACTTTGTCGAACTCCTCCTTGGTGATCTTTCCGTCCCTGTATGCCGCCTTCGCATCCTTGAGTGCCTGTGGTCTCAGAAAGCTTCCTACAAAATCGTATCTGAAAGGTGTCTGTAATTTGCTCATATGTCTTTATCCTCCGTCGTGTTTTCTCGTTTTCTTAACTTGAGGATATTCTAGCAGGATAGACTGTCCATGAAAAATACTATTATTTTGAGGCTCGTCATAGTTTCAGACTATGTGTAGCATACTATCTTCCCGGAAGGTCTTTTATCAGTGGCCTTATTTTCTTATAAACCGCCCCAACTTTATCATTAGAGAAGATTCTTTGCAAATCGTTATTTACCTGCTGCCTTGTTGTAGCAATTGATAACAATTGCACCACATTTTCTTTCTTATCTACAAATTCTTTTTCTTTGAAATTCTGATTCAAAAAAGACCTTATTTGCATTTCTTTTCCACCCTTGTCTGCCGAAACTTTTTCCTTTGTAACAGAGGTATTGGGTGTAATGGCATTTTTCCCTGTCAATTTGCATATCTCTTCTGCCTTTTGCACTTTTATCTTGTTAGACGCAAATGACTTAACAGCCTGATCGAAATCAGAGTCTTTTGAAATAATATAATACTTTGCAATACGATTCTGCTTGGCAAAATCCCTAATATCAAATAATATCTGACAGTCAACTGCATTTTTTATCGGAATTTGAACTTTTATATAATCAAAATGTGCCTTTGATGCATTAATCCTTCTATGTAATCCAAAAGTCATAGTATCAGCTGCATCGCTATAATAAATTCTTACACAATCCGTCTCTTCAAGCTTTGAAATTCCATTGAGTCCTTCCCGATTAACATTTTCATAATCAACAAAAAAATAGCGATCATATACCAATTCAAGCTCATAATCATCTTCATAATCATCATTACTGCCTTCTACCCAATCCCAAAACCACGGCTCCTGCATATCCGTATAGAGTTCAGCATCATCTCCCATTATTCTTCCTCCTCTTTTTCTATACTACATCTATTTTATTTTTAAGTATAACACTCTCATTTGTATACTTCACTGTTTTTCTTATTTCATCGTAATAAAAACGGCAATGAACAGATAGTTTCCTGTGATATGTACCCAGAATCCTGGACACATATTTATGAACTAGGCTGAACACATGGATGCTATCCTGTATTGTACAGGTGGCATCCATTTTGTTTTTGCCTGAATTCTTTTGTTATTATAATAATCTATATATTCTTCAACCGCTTGTGAGAATTCTTCGAAGGAAGAATAGTCTTTCTCATAACCATAATACATCTCATTTTTCAATCTTCCAAAGAATGTCTCCATAATACAATTGTCATAGCAATTACCTTTCCGTGACATGGATTGTACAATGCCATGTTCTTGTAAGGCATTTCTAAAATTGACATGCTGATACTGCCACCCCTGATCAGAATGAAATATTAATCCTTCGACAGAAGGAAATTTTTCAAAAGCTTTATTTAGCATTCTTTCTATCTGGCCAAGATTAGGAGTCCTAGATAAATCATATGAAATGATTTCGTTTGTATTCATATCTAACACTGGCGATATATAACACTTTCCCCATGAAAAATTGAATTGAGACACATCTGTGGTCCATTTTTGTAAAGGCGAAGTTGTGCTGAAATCTCTGCCTATTATATTATCAGCAATCTTACCAACTTGTCCCTTATAGGAATGATATTTCTCCTTTGGTCGTTTGCCGGCTAATCCTGATTCATGCATAAGACGCTGAACTCTCTTATGGTTCACCTGATACCCGCGATTAATAAGTTCCTGGTGAACCCTTCTTACGCCATATCTGCGTTTGTTCTCCTCAAAAATATTTTTTATTTCTTCTAGTACTTCTTGATTGCGTTCGGCAACAATATCGTTTCTGTTAATCTCAAAATAGTAAGTAGATTTAGCCATATGCATTGCTTTTAGGAGATACTTTAGTTGATATCCTTTTTCTCTGAGTTCTTTGATGATTGCTGCTTTTTCGCCTTGAGTTGCGCAACCCATTTTTCTTGCCTCAAGGCGATCCGTTTTTTTATTACTTCATTCTCGGCTTTGATATATTCATTTTCAGTTCTCAAGCGTATCAGTTCTTCTCGTTCCGATTCTGTTAAAGGTAATGGATTTGTTGATTTTTTCATTCTCGGTTCCTTTGTTGGTCGTCCTTTTTTACTTTCTACCAATCCATTATATCCTTGTAATTTATATTTGTGTACCCATTGATAAAGCAGTCCTGCATTAATGCCTGCTTCTATGGCAACTTTCGTTCTTGGTGTGCCTGCAATAACCTTTGAAATCAGTTCAAGTTTTTCTTCGGGTGTCCATACCTTATTAAACACCTTATGTTTTAAAACTTCTGGACCATGTAAATCAACCAATCTGGACCATTCTCGTATATGCCTTTTGAGAGTATTGGGATTCAGCCCCTCTGGGATGTCAGGATACGAACCCGAATGATACAATTCAACACACATCATTTTAAACTCATAACTATAACGCATAAAAATACCCTCCTTACTGGTTGTCCAGTAAAGAGGGTACATATCACCTGCTCACCGCCGTTTTTATGTTTGATACACTGTTTATTAAAAAGCATCTAAATATATCTCTTTTAACTCCACTGCGAGTTATACAGATCCGCATAGAATCCATTCTGCGCCATGAGCTCGTCATGGTTACCTTGCTCTATGATGTCACCGTCCTTCATAACAAGGATTATGTCTGCATTCTTGATGGTTGACAGTCTGTGGGCTATGACAAAGCTTGTCCTGCCCTTCATCAGATTGTCCATGGCTCTCTGAATCCTGTGTTCTGTTCTCGTATCGACTGACGATGTAGCCTCATCGAGGATCAGGACCGGATTGTCAGCAAGAATTGCTCTTGCGATAGTTAAGAGCTGTTTCTGTCCCTGGGAGATATTTGTTATCTCCTCATTGAGCTCCATGTTGTATCCACCCGGAAGTGCCGAGATAAATCTATGTGCATGAGCTGCCTTTGCCGCTGCGATAACTTCCTCATCCGTAGCGTCCAATCTTCCATATCTGATATTCTCCATGATAGTGCCCTTGAACAGCCATGTATCCTGAAGCACCATGCCAAATACATCCCTGAGTTCACGCCTGTTGAAGTCCTTAATATTGTGTCCGTCCAGAAGTATAGCACCGCCATTCACGTCGTAGAATCTCATGAGCAGCTTGACCATGGTGGTCTTGCCCGCTCCGGTAGGTCCGACTATGGCTACCTGCTGTCCCGGTTTTACATGGGCTGAGAAATCCTTGATGATGATCTGATCCGGATTGTAGCCAAACTTTACATGTTCAAATGTAACTTCACCCTTGATTCCCTCTGTGGATACAGGATTCTCTACTATCTGCTCCTCTTCTTTCTCTTCAAGAAGTTCAAATACTCGCTCAGCGGCTGCTGCCATCTGCTGCATCATATTTGTGACCTGGGCAACCTGCTGAACTGGCTGTGTGAGGTTCTTCACGTACTGTATAAATGCCTGGATATCACCTATCTGGATAGTTCCTCTGATCGCCAGAGCCGCACCTGATATGGCAACTGCCACATAGCCCAGATTACCGACAAACATCATAATAGGCTGCATCAGTCCTGAGAAGAACTGTGACTTCCATGCTGACTTGTACAGAGTCTCATTTGTCTCATGGAACTCTCTTCTAACGTCGTTCTCCTTATTGAACGCTTTTATGACATTGTGTCCGCCATACACCTCTTCAACCTGACCATTTATGTGTCCCACGTATTCCTGCTGCTGCTTGAAGAATCTCTGGGATTTCTTGATGACAAACATCATGAGCATGATACTTATCGGAAGTATCAGCACTGATATAAGTGTCATAAGCGGGCTGATCGTGAGCATCATCACTATTACACCGATGACTGTGCTAACCGATGTGATGAGCTGTGTGATACTCTGGTTCAGACCATTTCCCATGGTGTCTATATCGTTTGTGATCCTTGAAAGTACCTCGCCATAGGTTCTGCTCTCAAAGTAGCTCATCGGCATCCTGTTGATCTTCTCGGACACCTCACGTCTCATCCTGTAGCACACCTTCTGTGTGATACCGGTCATGATGAAGCCCTGTACAAAGCTAAATGCCACACTCAGCACATACAGACCAAGACAGAACAGCAATATCTTACCGATATACGTGAAATCAATTCCGCCGTTGCCTGTTATCTTGTTCATGATCCCCTCGGACAGGGCTGTTGTCGCCTTGCCGAGCACCTTCGGACATACTACGTTGAATACCGTACTTCCAATTGCAAATATAGCAACGACAACAACCGCTGCCTTGTACTTGCCTATGTATCTAAATAACTTTCCTATCGTTCCCTTGAAGTCCTTGGCTTTCTCGCCGCCCATCATAGGACCGTGGCCTCTTCTAGGGCCTTTGAAACTTCTCTGATTATTTGTCTGATTCTGTTCTGCCATGTCCTACACCTGCCTTTCTGAGTCAGTTCCAAGACTGGCCGCTATCTCCGATGGAGAAAGCTGCGACTCGGCTATCTGCCTGTACTCCTCACAGGTCTGCAAGAGTTCCTTGTGAGTTCCCTTGCCGACTATCGTACCCTCGTCAAGCACAAGTATCTGATCTGCTGAGAGTATAGTGCTTACACGCTGTGCAACGATAAATACCGTGCTGTCATTTACGTGCTCGCCAAGCGCCTTTCTGACTGCCACATCCGTCTTGAAATCAAGCGCCGAAAAGCTGTCGTCAAATATCAGGATCTTCGGCTTTCTCGCTATGGCTCTGGCTATAGCAAGACGCTGTTTCTGACCGCCGGACACATTTCCACCACCCTGAGCAACCGCACTGTCGTAACCATGCTCCTTCTCCTCTATGAAGTCGGATGCCTGGGAAATCTCAGCTGCAAGCTTGACATCTTCATCAGATGCATCCGGCGCGCCGAATCTTATATTGGATGCAATCGTTCCTGAGAACAGAATTCCCTTCTGCGGAACAAAACCGATATTCTGTCTCACGCTCTCCATGGTGAGGTCTCTTATATCCTGTCCGTCTATTGTTATCGAGCCCTCCGTAACATCATAGAATCTCGGGAGGAGCTGAACCAGTGTACTCTTACCACAACCGGTACTTCCTATGATCGCCGTAGTCTGTCCAGGCTTGGCCTCAAATGAGATATTCTCAAGTACATTCTCATCTGCGCCCGGATATGCAAATGCGACATTGTCATACTTTACGACACCCCTTGGTGCTTCAAGCTTCTTTGCTCCGGCTGCATCCTGAACTGTCACATCCGTATCTATGATCTCCTGTATTCTGTCTGCTGCCACGCTGGCACGAGGGAGCATGACTGACATCATGCTGAGCATAAGGAATGACATAATGATAAGCATTGTATATGTAATAAATGCAGTCATTGATCCTACCTGAAGGACACCCGCATCGATCTTGTGGGCTGCCACCCACTCTATAAGTATGCTTATTGCATACATGATGAACATGAGTATAGGCATTGCAAATGTCATGACTCTGTTGACGAACAAGGTGTTCTTCGTCAGGTCTTTATTTGCCTCATCGAATCTCTCTTCCTCGCGTTCCTCTCTGCCAAATGCCCTGATAACCGGGATACCTGTAAGTATCTCTCTTGACACAAGGTTTACTCTGTCCACCAGTGTCTGCATAACTTTAAACTTTGGCATGGCAATGACCATAAGCGTTCCCATGAGGATCACAACTGCTGCTATACCGATGAATATTACCCAGCCCATTCCGGCTCCGTTCCCAACAACCTTGACGATTCCTCCAATAGAAAGTATCGGTGCATATAGAACCATTCTGAGCATCATAACTGTAACCATCTGTATCTGCTGGACATCATTTGTAGATCTCGTTATAAGAGATGCAGTTGAGAACTTGTTGATCTCAGCATCCGAAAATGCGATAACCTTGTTGAACACCTTCTCTCTGAGTCCGCAGGCAACGCTTGCCGCAACCCTTGACGCCACAAGTCCTATGAGAACCGCAGCTGCTGCCATGAGAAGTGACATTCCAAGCATCTTCACCGCTGCCCACTTCAGATATGACATCTGTCCTGCCTTATAATCGTAGCCAAAGCTGTCATAGCATATCCTTGTACATGCGATGGCTGTGGATTCCATATAATCCTCCCCCATGCTATCGAGCATGCCGTCAACCGTAGGTTTCATCTGTTCACCGATCTGCGCCCACATCTCCTCCGGCATCTCGTCAAGGGTGATTCCCATCTTATCAAGTCCTGCCTTGATCTCATTGTCCTCGTCAGAGTTCACCATCTGATATGGATAGTAATACATCATAAGCCCCTTCATACAGGCACTATCCACTTCGTCTATGTGTTTCTCGCCGTCTTCTGTCAGGTAATAATAACCATCCGAACCATCTTTATAATATTTCTTCCATACGGCTTTCTCATCGTCATCCATAAATCCGTCTATCACTTTGTAGGCTTTCTCCGGGATCTGTTTCGGACTGCAGTTCTCTATACCGTAGTTCTGTATACCGGTATCTATGAGCTTTGAGGTGTAGTCCGGAAGTGACAGATCACAGTATGCCTGCAGAACGAGAAGCAGGGCTATGATAATGACCGACTTCCAATACGGCTTCAGATTTCTGAATATCTGCATGTCATTTCCTCCTTGAACAATTATTGATCAGATGAATGTATCCCCCTCTAGTCTTTCTATGTGCACAACATAACATCACCTGTACCGGATCGCTCCCGCTCATTTCGGCCTACAGCGGTACTAAGGACCGGTGGCCTCAAATGTCCTGTACAGGTGATGTTATGTTGTACACGTTAATATACATTATGCAGGGATACATTCATCTGATATCTACGCTTTCTTCTGACGGAGAAAATGCCATGCTTTAGCTGACGTTGTTTTCCCCTTTACATTTCCAAGCGTATTCTTACTTTATTTGAATATCTTTGAAAGTTTATCATTGCATATATTCTCAGTCAATTAAATATCTATAAAGATTTAATAATTTTTATGACAAAAAACCGGCAGCCGCTGTTCTCCAGCAACTGCCGTTTTTTCCGTTTCTTCCGCTCTCAATCTAAGCCAGCTTTATCCGCTCCGCCGCGTCCCTTGTTATCGCTAGTCTTTTTCCATTTGCCTTGATTATCACATTGCCAAAGTAAGACGATACGACCTGCACCTGATCTCCAGTCTCAAGCTGGCATGCGCCGAACAGTGATCTGTCCGCACAGTTCCAGGCTACCTCTCCTGAGAAACCGTTTACTGCATCTGATAATGACATCATAGTAACCACCCCTTCAAGATAATTGTTTTTATGAATTATATTATGTTTCAATGCACTATCCGATATGCAATTTATCTTTCGTTCCTTCTATTGTCTACACAATTATAACTCTTCAGGGTCGGTGCAAGTCAATTCTAATTGTTAGTATATGGGGCTAATCTTTCTTACACCGAACTAACTTGGATACACAAAAACCCCACCGACATCCGACTTACCATCAGACATCTGTGGGGTATAATGTTCTCAATAATTATTATCTCACACCGAATTACTCGATTACCTTAAGCCATCCCTCTGGGCCTTCGATTCTGCCCATCTGGATTCCTGTAAGAGTATCATACAGCTTCTGGATAACTGGTCCCATCTTCTCCATACCGCTTGGGAAACAGATCTCCTTGCCGTGATCGTTGATCTTGCCTACAGGTGAGATAACTGCTGCTGTACCGCACAGACCGCACTCTGCAAAATCCTTAACCTCATCGAAGTATACTTCTCTCTCCTCAGCCTCAAGTCCAAGGATATCCTTTGCAACTACCATCAGTGAACGTCTTGTGATCGATGGGAGGATACTGTTTGACTTAGGTGTAACTACCTTGCCGTCCTTTGTAACAAAGATGAAGTTTGCTCCACCTGTCTCCTCAACCTTTGTTCTTGTAGCTGCATCGAGATACATATTCTCATCGAATCCCTCTTTGTGTGCTGTAACTATTGCATGAAGGCTCATTGCATAGTTAAGACCAGCCTTGATGTGTCCTGTTCCGTGAGGTGCTGCTCTATCGAAATCTGAAACCTTGATTGTGATAGGCTTTGCACCGCCCTTGAAGTAAGGACCAACTGGTGTTGTGAGGATTCTGAACTGATACTCGTCTGCCGGCTTAACACCTATAACTGGATTTGAACCGAACATATATGGTCTGATATATAATGTAGCACCTGATCCGTAAGGTGGTACATAATCAATATTTG